>WBZT01000028.1_pt1 | contig 122605 bp, 104 predicted proteins | sample 5204241 | NCBI WGS metagenome assembly WBZT01 (sample SAMN12344358, study PRJNA552823) | activated sludge metagenome | biome: Activated sludge suspended growth; feature: Nitrification reactor; material: Wastewater; isolation source: activated sludge from nitrification reactor of wastewater...
AAGGCATGTGGCCTTACTTTGTGTATGAAAACTGCATAACAAAGTTTGATCTAAAAAGTTGCTACTTGTGTTGTGGAACAATATTGCAATTCATTGATTCTGGCGTTTTGACACAACCTCGGCCGATTGCTGAAATCAGAAAAACTAAACTGAACGGCAGCTTTGTCCCACGTTGCTGCCGACCAGCCTTAATTTACGGATAACTGCTTTTGGCCGACAACAGCCCGTCACCACCGTCAGCTTTCTGCCAAGCATTCTACAGCCTCAACAGTCAAAATTTTCTGTTTTTCTACTACGAACATTTCACTATCCAACCATGTATTGCACGTAACAGGGCATTACTTTTCTGAGGAAGCCAACCCAGTAATGCACAAAACAGCATAATTTAGAAAAGTAGTTGCTGCCTAACTTCCAACCCTAGAATGCATATAGCCTTTATCTAATAGACCGTTTCACCGATTAGCGCACAACCTTCTACTGGCCTATGACGGTGTCGGGAAAAATGAAGAGGCAAAGGCCATCGCACAGAAAATGCTTAAATGGTGGCCAAACGACAATATTGGATTCCGTTTTCTATTAACACCGGAAGAAGAATAATTTTCTAATCAATCATAAATACAGATATCCAAATAAATAAAAACCCTCAATACCAGTTACGGTAAAGAGGGCTCGTTATTTCAATTACACCGCCATTGGTGCTTTAATGGCTGCATGACATTGATAATTTTCCAACTCAATGTCAGAAGGATCGATTGATCGTAAAGCTTGATCTATTTCACCATCTGAAGCATCAGTTTTCAATTGCTTGATGTTATCCGACAATTTTAATGTTGGTAATGGGAATGGTTCACGTGACAATTGCTCGTGAACCGCCTCTAAATGATTCACATAAATATGTGTATCAACCATAAAGTGCGTAAAAGTGCCAGGTTTGTAACCAGTCAGTCTTGCGATTAAATGCAGGAACAAACTAGCTGAGCTCAAATTGAAATTTATGCCCAGGAAAACATCACAACTTCTTTGGAACATGGATAAATTAAGCTCTTTCCGCTCCACATTAACAGTGAATTCGTACATTACATGGCAAGGTGGTAATGCCATTAAATGAAACTCATCAGGACGCCAAGCATTGATAATAATGCGGCGATTTGTTGGATTATTCATAATGGTTTTGATTGCTTCAACTACTTGGTCAATTGAACCCCCATCTGCAGTCTTCCAATCACGCCATTGAACCCCGTTTTGCCATTTAATGCAAAAAGCCCGTAAAAGTTGTCCAAAAAATGCAATTAGCATTGTATTGACTATCCTCAAAAATTTGCGCTTGAAATAAAACCTTATATTACACTTCATTAAGTACTTACTAGAACATTCTCAAGGCAACAGAAAGAATAAATTTGGCAATTGCCATGCAAAAAGAAGGTTACAGCAAATCGGAGATTGCAAGTAAGCTAGGAATCAGCCCATCTGACCTGCCTGACCTGCCCCCAGAAAGCGATCCAATTTTAAGTTAGCGCAGTCCGTTTAAAGTCATTTGCGCCGCTCACTCGGACATCTCTACAAGCTACGCTCGCGACCGCCCCTAAAACAAATGTTGGCTGTCCGCTTAGCGGGCTTGAATTAAAGGGGACAAAGCTGCCGTTCAGCTTTGCAACGTCAATGAGTACTTTCAGCACAAAACGGTCATTCAGTGATTAGTTCGAGCCAAAATTGGTGAGCCAACCTAGCACGAAGAGAAGAACTTTTCCGTATTTGTCAATCGGCGCCCAAATCCACTTTGTATCGTTATCCCAAGACGGTAACAATTACGTTGCATTCGGTAGTACTGCCGCTGGTACACCTCGCTAGCGTTGCAATGCGTGCCGAAAAACATTTACAGTGGGTGTAGTCCCCTCTCGCAAACACAAATCGCCCCAACAATATGACTTGTATATACATCATATATTTAATAATGACTTACATATAGTTAAATTCATTGACGGTGTCGATTGTTTAAGTTAGAGAAATGCTGTGTAGATAGGATTTCAAATATTCAACGCGCATAACTGCGCCTATCTGGTCAATTTTAAATGCGCGTCAACACATGCTCGCAATACGTGCCAGCACTTAAAATTTAAATAAAATAGCTGAGACCCTTGTGGAATCCACCTTCTTATTTTGTTGTATGTCCGATTATGCGCTATTTTATTTGCAGAAAAACTACTCTTTACCACTGTTTAATTGTATCAACTGAAAGAAACTGGTAAGACTCAAATCCACTTCAGATGCAAGGGTCTTTTCATCCAATTCCAGCATTAATTCAAATAACAATCCGGTAAGAACTGCCCTGAACGTCACGGCAAGGGCGTACAGCTCCTCCTCCTCAATACTTTTTGGTAACTCTCCATTTAATATGGCAGATTTCAAGACTTGCTCAAAATACGCCTTTAAATGTAATCTTATCGATGTCAAACGCAAGTGGACTGGGGATTGATTGTTGGTCAAAACAGAGGTGTGCAAAAGAATTTTTGCGACTCTTAATGCATGCGGCATTTTAATGGTTTCCAGAAAAGCCGCTTTGATTCTATTACATGAGTCTTCAAAACTCTGGCCTGGGCTGACATCTTCAATCGGGAATCGCACACTTTTCAATACTGCACACAAAATTTCATGCTTATCACGAAAGTGCCAATAAACAGCACCGCGTGTCATACCTGCTCTAAGGGCAATATCTTCAATTGTGCTGTTACATACGCCTTTTTCACAAAATACATTTTCTGCGGCTTCTACTATCTTCTGGCGTGTTTCTTCCGACATCTCGCTATTTTTACGACGGATACCCAATGATCTTGTGCTTGTATTCATTTGATTTCCTTTCTATCATACGATGGCCATAGCTAAAGAGACCTCGTAACAAATGCGAATGCATATAATGAGTAGTTAATTCCAGCCTCCGCCAAGCACTTTATAAAGTGCAACTCGATTTGCTGACTCAATCAGTCGAATTTCGATCAAATCAAGCTGAGACAGGTAAAGCGCACGCTGCGAATCCAGCAAACCGAGATAACTATCAATGCCGCTCTTATAGCGCGCTTCAGACAATGTGAAGCTGACTTTAGTCGCCTCGACCAGTTTGCGCCTGGCGTCTAGACGTTCTGTTAAAGTAGATTTTTCAGCAAAAGCATCTGCCACTTCACGAAAAGCCGTTTGAATAGCCTTTTCATACTGAGCCACATTAATTTCACGCTGTACTTTTGTAGCTTCCAGGTTAGCAGTTAGCCTGCCCGCCTCAAAGATTGGCAATTTAATCTGCGGGATAAAGCTCCAGGTACCGCCTCCGCCACTGAACAAGCCTCCCAGAGAGTCACTGGCAACACCGGCACCAGCTGTCAGCGTGATACTTGGGAAGAAAGCCGCACGTGCAGCTCCAATATTTGCATTAGCCGCGCGTAAAGCACGTTCGGCTTGCAGAACATCCGGACGACGTGTCAGCACCTCTGAAGGCACCCCGGCTGGCACTTCTGTTATTGCGCTCATAGAGACGCTTAATTTGGCAGGTAACAAGTCAGCGGATACTGTTGTTCCGACTATCAATGCAAGCGCATTCGCGTCTTTTGCCTCTTGTGCTATATAGCGTGCCACATCGGCACGTGCACTTTCCATCAGAGTTTCCGCCTGACGGACATCTAGCGCTGAACCAACACCCACTTCAAAAGTACGGCGAATCAACTCATAGGATTTCTGCCTGGTCTCAAAAGTGCTGCGAGCAAGCGCCAAGCGCTCCTTATCAGCAGCAAGTATAAGCCATACATTGGCGACTTCGGCAACGAGGCTGATCTGTGCACTTCTCTTTGCCTCTTCAGTACCTAAATACTGCTCTAACGCTTGTGCATTGAGGCTACGAATACGTCCAAAGAAATCCAGCTCATAAGCAGAAAAACCAACCGTGGCGCTATATTGATGCGTTGTAGCTGCATCACCACTAGAAGTCAGGTCTCCCGGTAAACGCTGTGCAGTTTCTGTACCGGTAATACCTACACGCGGAAACAGATCAGCACGCTGAACACGATAAAGCGCACGTGCTTTCTCTATATTAAGTGCGGCAACGCGTAAATCACGATTATTGTTCAATGCCAATCCGATTACTTCGCGCAACTGGGCATCGGCAAAATAATCCTGCCATGGAATGTCACTCAATTGGGTTGCAGATGATGATGCCTTCGCGTCGGTATTTGGGAAAGTCTCTGGCACAGGTGCCTGCGGACGCAGGTATTCTGGTATCAGGCTGCAGGCACTGGTTGTTGCAATAGCTACTGCCACAACCACTGTTTTCAATTTAATCATTACTTACTCTCCTCGGCAGTGATTGCCGCCGCATTAGATGCTGCCACTTGTGGCTTATCTTTGAAAATTCTTTTGATAACGACATAGAACAGAGGAATAAAGAATATCCCCAGCAGGGTCGCAGCAACCGTACCGCCCAGCACACCGGTACCAATGGCGTTCTGACTGCCGGAGCCTGCTCCCGTCGATATCGCGAGCGGTAGCACACCAAACCCGAACGCCAGCGAAGTCATCAAAATAGGGCGTAAACGCATGCGCACCGCATCCAATGTCGCCGTTAGCAGATCCTTACCAGCTTCCATCTCCGATTTCGCAAACTCTACAATCAGAATTGCATTTTTGGATGAAAGGCCGATCGTTGCCAGTAAACCTACCTGGAAGTAAATATCATTGGACAAACCACGCCCAGTGGCTGCCAGCAAAGCGCCAAGCACACCAAGCGGTACCACCAGCATCACAGCGAACGGGATTGACCAGCTCTCATATAAAGCAGCCAGACATAAGAACACAACCAGCAATGACAGCGCATATAAGGCTGGCGCCTGTGAGCCGGTTGCACGTTCCTCGTAGGAGGTACCAGTCCATTCATATCCGATGCCTGGTGGCATTTTCGCCATAATCTCTTCTACCGCTGCCATAGCCTCCCCTGAAGACATTTTTGGCGCAGCCTGGCCAAGCAATTCAACTGCAGGCTGACCGTTATAACGTTCCAGGCGCGGCGAACCGAAAGTCCAGTGCGCACTGGCAAAAGCAGAGAATGGCACCATCTCGCCCCTTGAGTTACGTACGTACCACTTGTTTAAATCTTCCGGCACCATGCGCGAATGCGCATCACCTTGCAGATATACCTTTTTGACACGGCCGCGATCTAGAAAGTCGTTGATGTAACTACCACCCCAGGCTGTAGATAATGAATCATTAATATCAGCAACCGTTACGCCTAGAGCACCGGCCTTCGCATGGTCGATATCAAGTCGATATTCAGGCGTATCGTCCATCCCGTTCGGACGAACGCCCATCAGGCGCTTATCCTGCGATGCCATACCAAGAAACTGGTTACGTGCAGCAATCAAAGCCTCATGCCCCAAACCGGCACGGTCCTGCATCTGTACATCAAAACCATTAGAAGTACCTAATTCAATCACTGCTGGCGGTACGAAGGCAAACACCATGGCTTCTCTAATTTGCGAGAAAGCCCCCATCGCTCTGCCGGCTATAGACTTTACATCCATGCCAGGCTTACTGCGTTCTTCCCAGTCTTTCAAGTTTATGAAGCCAATCCCCATGTTCTGACCGCTACCGCCGAAGCTGAAACCAGCCACGGTAAATATGGCTTTCACAGTATCTTTTTCATCTACAAGAAAATGATGTTCAACTTTTTTCAGAACTTCAATGGTTCGTTCCTGTGTGGCACCGGCAGGCAGCATAATCTGATTAAAAAGGATACCCTGATCTTCTTCCGGTAGAAATGATGTCGGCATGCGCACAAACAGAACTCCCAGTACGACAACAATAGCTAAGTAAATAATCAGGAAGCGTGTACTGCGTTTTAATATAGCGCCGACCGTAGATTCGTAACGCTGCGTGTTGCGGTCGAACATCCGATTAAACCAGGTAAAGAAGCGACCGAGCAATCCACTTTCACCATGACCATGACCTTTTTGAACAGGTTTGAGCATCGTTGAGCACAACGCAGGCGTAAACACAATCGCAACCACTACTGACAGTGCCATCGCCGCTACAATCGTGAGTGAAAACTGACGATAAATAACACCGGTTGATCCGCCAAAGAAGGCCATTGGTACAAAAACAGCAGACAGCACCATGCCGATACCAATCAGCGCGCCTGTTATCTGATCCATAGACTTACGTGTAGCTTCTTTAGGGGACAAGCCTTCTTCCGTCATCAAACGCTCAACGTTCTCAACGACAACAATCGCATCATCGACCAGCAAACCGATCGCCAGTACTAAACCGAACATCGTCAGGGTATTGATTGAGAAACCAAATGCAGCCATCACACCAAACGTACCCAACAGCACAACTGGAACCGCAATGGTAGGAATCAACGTAGCCCGCATATTCTGCAGGAACAGGTACATCACTAAAAATACCAGCACCATAGCTTCTATCAGCGTTTTTACAACCTCCTGAATAGAAAGTTTCACAAACGGCGTAGTGTCATAAGGTACAAGAACTGTCACGCCAGCGGGGTAATAAGGCTTTAGTTGATCTAATTTTGCACGCACTGCATCGGCAGTATCCAGCGCATTCGCACCTGGTGCCAGCTTGATACCAATACCGGCGGCAGGCTTACCATTCAGGCGTGCAATAGTGCCGTAGTTTTCTGCACCAATGTCGACTCTGGCAACATCACCAAGACGTACTTCAGCACCTTCTTTTGAGCTGCGCAAAAGAATATTTCTGAATTGCTCGGCCGTCTGCAGGCGGCTTTGCGCAGTGATAGTGGCTGAAAAACCCTGACCTGGCAGTGCCGGAGTTCCACCAAGCTGGCCTGCAGCTACTTGCGTATTCTGCGCGCGTATCGCAGCCTTGATATCAGCAGCAGTCAGTTTGAAATTATTCAGCTTGGACGGATCCATCCATACACGCATTGCATATTGCGAGCCGAAAATCTGCACCTCACCCACGCCATTCACACGGGATAATTGATCCTGTACCGTTGCAACGATAAAATCAGACAGGTCATTCGCCTGCAAACTGCCGTCCTCAGAAGCGAAACCAATAACCATCAGAAAGTTGCGTGCCGACTTGGCAACGGTTACCCCCTGCTGCTGCACTTCCTGCGGCAGCAGGGGCAATGAAGCCTGCAGCTTATTCTGTACCTGCACCTGCGCAATATCAGGATTGGTACCGGCTTTAAAAGTCAGCGTGGTAGTCGCCCGGCCAAAACCGTCACTAGATGAATTCATGTAAATCAAGCCATCCAGCCCGGTCATTTTCTGTTCAATAACCTGCGTTACAGAGTCTTCAACAGTTTTAGCAGAAGCACCGGGATAGTTTGCATTGATAGCGACCTGCGGCGGCGCAATAGCAGGATATTGTGATATTGGTAAGCTCAGAATAGAAAGAGCACCGGCCAACATGATAACAATGGCAATAACCCACGCAAAAATAGGACGATCAATAAAAAAACGTGCCATAGTCAGCTACCTCACTTAGCCACGGCAGCAGCCGCGTTTTCTTGAGCCGCGGCAGGCTTGGCTTCTTGAGGATCAACTACAGCATCAGGTCTCGCCTTCTGTAATCCTTCTACAATCACGCGCTCGCCTGCAGTCAGCCCTTCAGTCACCACCCATTTATCATTAATTGATTGCGCAGTCTTCACTATGCGTGACTCAACTTTATTTTCAGCATTCACCACCATCACAGTTGCATTACCGCGTGGGTCGCGACCCACAGCAGCATGTGGTACCAGAATCGCATCGCTTTTTACACCCTGCGTCATGCGCGCGCGTACATACATACCGGGCAATAACTGACCTTTTGCGTTTGGAAACACTGCGCGCAATGTCACACTGCCGGTGCCTTGATCAACAGTGACTTCTGAAAATGCAAGTTTGCCTTCTTTCTCAAAGATACTGCCATCTTCCAGCACCAGCTGGACAGAGACAGAGTTGCCTCCAGCACTCTTCAACTTTCCTTGCTCTAAATCACGGCGCATAGCCATTAATTCAGCACTTGATTGTGTCACGTCTACATAGATTGGGTTTAATTGCTGCACTGTTGCAAGCGCATCTGCCTGATTAGCAGTGACTAAAGCGCCAGAGGTGACTGTTGAACGGCCGATACGACCTGAAATAGGCGAAACCACTTTTGTATAGGCCAGATCAATTCTGGCTTTATCCAATGCCGCCTTTGCTACAGCTACATCAGCCTCTGCCTGCTTCAATGATGCATCAGCTTCATCGTTAGCCTGTTTACTTACTGCCTCAATTTTAACCAACTCGGCGTAACGCTGTGCCTTTAATTTTTCTGAGCCGACACTAGCCAATGCCCTAGCAAGATTAGCCTTTGCACTGTCATAGGCCGCTTGGTAGACTGAAGAGTCTATCTGATACAGTAACTGACCAGATTTTACCTCGCTACCTTCTTTAAAAATACGTTCTTTAATAATACCGCTGACTTGCGGTCTCACTTCTGAAATCAGGTATGGTGCTGTACGTCCAGGCAACTCGTTAACTGTCGGCACGCTTTCGGCCGTTACATTAACAATAGTTACAGTCGGTGGCTTAGCATTGGAATTAACCGCATTTTCACTTTTTCCACCACATGCAGAAAGTATCAGAACGGTTGTTAGCGAGAGGATATTCAGATATGACATACCAAGTCCTTGTTGTACTCATTTAGAATGTAACTGTAACTATCTGCTGTATCCTAGGTTAATTATTAACTATCAATCTATTATCAGCACTATTTAATTACAGGATCATTATAGGAAATTATCTTTCTAGGAAGATAATGTTTCAATATTATCTTTCCTGAGAGATAATTGCAAGACAATTTTTTGAAAACGGACTTCAATCATGCACAACAGAATTGCTTCCCTCTTGGATGCGCATAAAAAATATTGGCCAGAATCAAATAATGCCCAATTATTGCCCTTAAGATTTTCACTGTTTTACGCTCAATTAGAACAGCACACACGCGCAACCGAAATAATAGCGGCCAATCATTTTAGCGTAGTTGAGTTCGACGTACTTGCTACTCTACGTCGTTCACCGCCGCCCTACGTATTAACACCATCAGATATTCAGAATTCAATGCTGATCAGCTCCGGCGGTCTGACAAAGGTATTATTGGAGCTTGAAAAAAGAGGGTTTGTTTCACGCACTTCAAACGAAAGCGATCGGCGCATAAAGCCAGTTATGCTCAACATCAATGCTTTGCCGATTCTGAATAAAGTGATGATTGAACTTGAAAGTTTTTTTAAGGAGTGGGTTAATAAGTCGCTTACCAATGCTGAAATCAATCAACTTACAACATTACTCATGAAGCTCAGTAGCTAAATTAGGTTTGAGAGCGCAAAAAATCATGTATAGCACTAAAGCAAACATTCCAACGCTGTCAGCACTACTGGTGCGCTGAATAAGTGGCCCTGAAAATCCGTGCAGCTGGACTTGCCTTAAACAATATGGGAAGTCTCCAGTTGGCAAGAAAGTGTCCAGTTAGAACTAGTCTATGAGAAAGGGGAGCACATTTCTTTTGACATAATGAGTTGAGAATTGAAGTCAACGGTAACCCATTACTTTGAAAATCTTTCGTTAAAATCCCTAAGTTCAAGTTCGGTAAACTCTCTTTTCCTTTGCATGTGAAATTCCCATGCTCGACTACGACCCTCTACGAGAAATGGTCAAGAAGAGTGGTTTGCCGCTTCGCGCGGCATGGAAACGAACAGGCTGCACGGCAGTTGGTCGATGAGGGAATGGCCTACCGATCCGCGCCACCAGCGATCAAGGGCTGAGCGGCGGTGGTGCCCAACAATAACGAGGTCGGCTTCGACCTTGCCAGCGAAGGCGCCAATGGCCTCGGCCGGCTCCTCCCATATCCTGATGGAGCCGGCGGCGTCCAATCCCGCCTCGCGCAGGCGTGCGAGGCCTTTTTCGAGGATGGCGCTGATGTAGGCCCGGTCTTTTTCCGACAGGTCTTCGGACAGCGGGTCGGCGGCCAGGAAATAGGGGGACAGTGGCGGCACGACCGCGAGCAGGTGACAGCAGGCGTTGAAGCGGCTTGCAAGTGCGATCCCCTCATCGAGCGCGTCCCGGCACTCGGCGCTGCCATCATAGGCGAAAACGATAGTCTGAAACATGTGCATTGTCCTCCGATAGCGTTAAAAGTATGTCGGCGATTTAGCAGGGGGCGTTTACAGTCGCACATTCGGCAGTGCTGCCGTCACTCCATCGCCGCGTGCACCTCGTTTACTGCAGATTTCTTCGGCGACGCCCGCAACAGGATTATCAGCGGGATAGCGGCCACAGTGATCCACATCATCAGCCGGAAGTCCTGCAAATAGGCCAGCGTGGCGGCCTGGCGCGTCACCTCGCCGTTGATGGCCGCCAGCCCCTCGGGCGTGGTCAGATTGTAGGCACCAGCCTCGACCGCCTGTCTCAACGCCAGATTGAAGGGGTTGATGTAATCGGCGAACGCCGCATGATTGGCCTGCGTGCGTTGCGCTAGGTAGGTAATCACAACCGAGATGCCGATACTACTGCCGAGGTTGCGCATCAGGCTGAACAGCGCCGTGCCTTCGTTGCGGTATCGCGGTGCTAGGGTGGAGAAGGTGATGGTGGACAGCGGCACGAAGATAAACCCGAGCCCCAGCCCCTGTGTGATGCCGGTTCGTACGATGTCCCAGCCGTCGATATCCGTGTTGAAATTGGTCATTTCCCACAGGGACAGGCTGGTCAGCATGAGGCCTAGTAAAATCATGTGGCGCACGTCCACCTTGCCGGATAACTTACCCACGGCTATCATGGCGAACATGGTGCCAACGCCGCGCGGGGCCAGCAGATAGCCGACATCGATCACCGGGTAGCCCAGCAGACCTTGCATGAATGGTGGCAGCAAGGCCATGGTGGCGAGCAGAATGACGCCCACAATGAAGATGAACAGCAGGCCGACGCTGAAGTTGCGGTCCTTGAACAGCCCGGGTTCGATGAACGGATGCTCGTGCGTGAACATGTGAGCGATGAAGAGATAGAGCGCCAGGCCGGAGAGCATGGCCTCGAACACCACTTCCGGGTTAGTAAACCAGTCGAGCGATTCGCCGCGATCCAGCATCATCTGCAGCGCGCCGATGCCGAGGCTCAGCAACGCGAAGCCAAGCAGGTCGAAGCGTCGCGTGCGGTCGATCGGCGTTTCACGCACGAACGCCGCCAGTCCGAGCCAGGCCAGCACACCAAACGGCAGGTTGATGTAGAACACCCAGCGCCAGTTGTAATACTCGGTTAGCCAGCCGCCGAGCGACGGGCCGAGAATCGGTCCCACCATCACGCCCACGCCCCACATCGCCATCGCCGATCCATGGCGCTCGCGTGGATAGGTATCGAGGAGCACGGCTTGTGACAATGGAACGAGGCTCGCGCCGAACATCCCTTGCAGCAGGCGAAATAGCACAATCTGGTTTAGGCTTTGCGCCGCGCCGCAGAGCATCGAGGCCACCGTAAAGCCGACCACCGACCACATGAAAACGCGCTTGCGTCCCCAGCGCGCCGAGAGGAAACCGGTCAGGGGCATGAAGATCGCCGCCGCCACGATGTAGGAGGTCAGTACCCAAGCAATCTGATCCTGGGTCGCGCCCATAGTCCCCTGCATGTGCGGCAGCGCAACATTGGCGATCGTGGTGTCCAAAGCCTGCATGATGGTCGCCAGCATGACCGACACGGTGACCAAGCCACGATGTGCGCTTTCCGGGTTTGCGGCTGTCGTGGCGGCAGTCATTGTTGATCTCAGAGCGAGAACCCGAGCACGCGACGGCGATGGCCGGTGTCGATTTCCACGGTGGTGCTCAGCCCTGCGCGCAGTTGCGGCATGGTCGGTGCGGTTTCGATCTTGATTCGCACGGGCACCCTCTGCGCGATCTTGACCCAGTTGCCGGTGGCATTCTGTGCAGGGATAACCGAGAACTCCGCCCCTGTGGCGGGACTCAGGCTTTCCACCACGCCCTTCCATGCCGCATCGGGGTAGGTATCGACACGGATGGTGACCGGTTGGCCCGGATGAGCGTAGGTGAGATCGGTCTCAGTGAAATTGGCTTCGACCCACAAGTTGCCGCTGACCACCAAGGCCAACGCTATGGAACCGGCGGCGACATACTGCCCAAGCTTGGGTGGCTTGCTCACTATGCCGGGTAGCGGGGCGCGTACCTCGGCCCGCGCCAGATCGAGCTTGGCTTGCTCCAGTTCGGCCAGCGCGACGCGATAGCTTGGGTGGCGCTCCACTGGTGAATCGACGCTGCCGCCTAAGGTTTCCGCGATGCGCTTCAGATCCTGGTCCAATGCGCTGATTTGCTGCTCGGCGAGGTCGGTGCTTTGCTTCGCATCGTCGAACTTGGAAGCGGAAATGAAATTCTTGGCCACCAAATCGGCTTGGCGTTGCTGGTCTTTCTGGGAGAAGGCGTACTTGATTCGGGCCAGCGCGATTTCCGCCTGTCTCTCGCGGTAACTCGCTTTGAGCGCTGCCAGATCGGTGCGCACCTGCGCCAATTTGGCTTCGGCTTTGGCTACGGCTACCTGAAACGGCGCAGGATCGAGCCGGAACAACGGTTGGCCGGCATTGACGGATTGGTTTTCATCAACCAGTACTTCCGTAACCGTGCCGGACACCGCGGCGCTGACGGGGACCTTGTCCGCCTTGATATAAGCATTGTCGGTTTCGACGTAGCGCCCGCCCTTGAGGTACACAACTCCGACTACAAGCGCGGCGATCAATGGAACCACAACCAGCAGGATCAGCCGTTTCAAGCGACGCTTGGGTGGTCGTACATCGGCGATGGTTGTTTCGTTGTCGATCAATGCATTGCTCATGAACAGGTGACTCCAGTAATAGCGTTGTTTCGCGGGTTATCACCGCGAGCCAAGGTTGTCGCGCATCTTGCGCAGTGCGACGAAGAGCATGGCGGCTTGTTGTTTGTTGAGATCGCGCAGGGCATCGGCCTGTATCGCCTCGGTGACCTGTCTGATTGCGGCCAGGTGGGATGTTGCGGCAGGTGTCAAGAACATCTGATATGCCCGCCGATCTGCGGGATCGGAGCGACGTTCGACCAATCCGGCATCCGCCAGTTGATCGATCAACCGGGCGAGCGTGATGGGTTGCACTTCCAGCATTTCTGCCAAATCGACTTGGCGAACACCTTCATGGCGAGATAGGTAAACGAGCGCCCGAGCCTGCGCTAGGGTAAGAGAACTCCCTTCAAGGCGCCGCTGAAAGTTCTGCCGAAGCAGGCGAAAGACGTCCGCCAGAAGAAAACCGAGACTGTCACGCTGCATGTCCAAGCACCAAAGTAGTAAGCATTGCTTATTATATATTGAACACTTTGTGACTCGCAAGGCGAGCGTCGGCACGGGCGCTACCGGAATTCTGCACTATGCGCGCGTCATGCCAAGTGGCGCCTTCGTTTAAGGCGATGAAAAACACCTTGATATGAAGGCGTATGCGGGAGTGGATGGCAGGTCCAAACTCAGCCATTCAATCATCAATATTGCATTTAGCTTTGGATCATTACTTGTAAAAATTGGTGCGTATAGTAAGTAGAGTAGCCTGCAATAATTGCGGAAATACAATTTACCTATCTGCAATCCAATATTTCTGATCATTAAAAAAAACTGTGATATTTCCATCACCAGCGTCAACAATGTTCTGAATAGGCAGAGTTTTACCTACTTTTCTAGGTAGTCCATGAAAATAAGCCAAAGCTACTGTGAGATGAAGCCAAGTGTGTGACGTTTGAATATATTTTACAATCGTATTCGCAGACATGCAAAACTTAAGAATCAAATTACGTCTGAATTTGCCAAAACTTACATGCAAAATACAGAGAAAAATGCTGCATAATAATCAAACTTGCCCTGCTACAAAATCGGGTCTGACTCATTAGGAGGATCACCAGCATGAAAAATGAAACAGGTAACAATATTGGAGGCGGTAACGATACGGCCGCGCTCGAAGCTGAAGTGCGTAGCGCCGTCGAACAGGATCACGATTTACAGGAGGTTGTGCGGCAGCTCACCTTGCGCAAGATCAGCGCGGAATCACATGATATCGAATCTCTGCGGCAGATTGCAAGTGCCGTGCTGAGTGGCGCTCGGGCTGGAGCGCAAAAAGAGTTACACCAGTCAGCTGCGCAAATCGAAATCACACGAGCGCGTCTTAAACAGGTCGTTACAGGGTTGGATGCGGCGCTGGCACAGTTTGCCGAAGCCTCTAAACTGGCGTTGGAAGAAGCGGCGGGTCGGGCGCAGACATTTTCCAGTGAAGACCTCGTCCGCGCACGGACCGATCTGGAAAGTCTAGAGACGATGTTTCTGGAAACCTTGCAAAGCTCGGCCTTGGGTGCCAAGGACGCGGCGGGAGATATCCTCCACGACCTAGCCTCGCACGTCCGTGTCTATGGTTCAGCCGTGGGCGTGCAACTGAAGGATACACTGGCTGTTATTACGCACCAGCTTGGCATGGCGGGACGCGCTCAGGTTGGGGCTGGTCTGCATCTAGCACAAGCCACTTCCGAATTGTTGCGTCAAATCGCTGCCGGCGTTCTCACTGGCTTGGCTGATCACGTCAAGCCTGAACATCCCCAAGACCAGGAAAACTGATGCTGTGGCAGGCGCTGACAGCGATACGCGACCTTGGCCGTCTTCACGACATTGCCTCAATCCTAGTTCGCTACGGTTTCGGCGACATGGTTCGCCGGATAGGTCTGGCCAATGCCTTGGAACGAGCTGGGCGTGCATTGCATTGGAGCAATGCAGAAGAGTTCGCGCACCTTCCTCCTCCCGCTCGGGTGCGGCGGGCGCTGGAGGAGATGGGACCAACTTTCGTCAAACTTGGTCAGGTACTCGCGACCCGCGTTGACCTATTAGAATCGGAATGGATTGCCGAATTCGGTAAGCTGCAGGACAGTGCACCCGCTGCACCTTATGCCGAGATATGTCAGCAGCTCACTGAAGATCTAGGGGCACCGCCCGAGGAAATATTTACTGTTTTCGATCCCGTCCCGTTGGCCGCCGCCTCCATCGCGCAAGTGCACCGCGCCCGCCTCGCAGACAGCAGTGAAGTGGTAGTCAAAGTACGTCGACCCGGTATACGACCGATCATCGAAGCCGACCTACGCTGGCTCTCAAGGCTGGCAGAACTAGCTGAGATGGAGAGCCCGGAACTGCGCAGTTTCCACCCACAGGAAGTGGTGCGGCAGTTTGCCCAGTCACTTAGGCGTGAGCTCGACTTTGCCGGTGAATGCCGCAATGCCGAGCGAATCGCAGAAAATTTTGCAGGGTATACTGACAAAGACGAGTCCATTGCAGAAGCGGTGCTTGAAGTATCTTCGGCACTCCCGATCATCATTATCCCCCGAGTTTATTGGGCATGGACTTGCGAGCGGGTTTGCGTGCAGGAATTCATCGACGGTATTTCAGGACGCAAGCTTGCCGCTGTCGATCAGGCTGGCCTCGACCGCAAGATACTCGCCCGCCGCGGAGCGCGTGCGGTGCTGAAAATGATCGTCGAGGATGGTGTTTTCCATGCTGACCCGCACCCCGGTAACGTATTTTACCTGCTCGGCAACCGCATTGCCTTCATTGACTTCGGTATGATTGGGCGGCTAACAGACGAACGCCGTGATCAGTTGATTCAACTGCTGTTGGGACTAGTGCGGCATGAGCCCATGCGCGTAGCCGATGTGATGCTTGACTGGACAGGCGACGCAGCGGTGGATGAGGACGGCCTGATACTTGAAATCCAGACTTTCGTCGATCAATATCACGGGGTGGCACTAAAGCAGTTAAGCCTCGGCGCCATGCTCTCCGACCTGGTGGCTATTCTTCGCCAGCACCAGTTAACTCTGCCAGCCGATCTGACGATGCTGATCAAAGCCTTCATCTCGCTTGAGGGTATGGGCCGCGAGCTTGATCCGGACTTTGATATGGCCAGCGAGGCGATGCCCTTGCTGGAGCAGGCGCTACGTAAGCGTTATATGCCAGCATCACTCCTCAAGCGCGGCCGTTGGGCGGTCGGTGAGGCGCTGGCGCTTATCGCCGACTTGCCACGTGACCTCTCCCGGCTGTTGCGTGCCGCCCGGCGCGGCCGGCTGGAAATCCATATTGACATCACACACCTGAGGCGCTTCGGCAACCAGCTTGACAGTGCTGCCAACAGGCTGGTGATCGGCATTGTCGTTGCTGCGCTTATTATCGGTTCCTCCATCGTCATGACCGTGCCTGGCGGCCCCAGCTTGCTGGGGCTGCCCTTCTTTGGTCTACTCGGTTTTTTTGGCGCAGTGATCGGTGGCATATGGTTAATGCTGTCGATCTGGAAGAGTAGCAAAGCGGATCGGGAGTGACAGCGATGATGAGAAAGATAATCGACAGCAACCCAGGCCGCCCCAAGGTCGGCTTGGCGCTGGGCAGCGGCTCGGCTCGGGGGCTCGCACATCTTGGCGTAATCCGGGCGATCGAGGATGCTGGCATCGAGGTGGACTTCATCGCTGGTACTAGCATGGGTGCACTCATCGGGGCGATCCATGCTGCTGGAAAACTAGATGATCTGGAAGATACTTTTCAGACATTCGACTGGAAAAAGACGGTTTCCTTCTTCGACGTCATTTTACCCAAGTCTGGCCTGTTCGACGGTGCCAAGATCAGCGACCTAGTGCGCGCGTATGTTCATGCCAACTCGATCGAGGCGCTGCCAAAACCTTTTGCTGCAGTGGCAACCGATATCGTTAGCGGTGAGGAGGTCGTTATCCGGTCAGGTGACGTGATCGAGGCAGTGCGCGCCAGCATATCAGTGCCTGGCATTTTTACTCCGGTACGCAGCAACGGGCGAATTCTGGTGGATGGCGGGCTCACTAACCCAGTGCCGGTGAGCGTGGCTCGCGCCATAGGAGCCGACATGGTAATCGCGGTTGATCTCAATCACGAAATTATCGCAGGTAAAAATTTCAAACCGCTATTGAATTTGTCCAGAATAAGTCAAAATTCAGAGCTATCCAGCCAATTCGGACGCTGGGTAGACAGTTACCGCCAGGCTATGCAGGAACTCAAGGCCAAATTGCTTACCCGCGAAACACCTGGTGCGGCACAGTTTTCCCGCTGGGCATCGACCGAAGAAGCATTACCGAGTATTTTTGAAGTACTGCTGGCCTCAGTCAACGTCATGGAAACACGCATCACGCAAACGCGTCTGGGTCTGGAGCAACCAGATATTCTGATCCAGCCGCCGCTGGGTCATATTCGCTTCCTGGAATTTAGCCGTGCCGAAGAAATCATTCATATTGGTTATGAACATGCAGCGCAGCAACTCGCGCAAATGGAAATCGGAAGGTTAAAAGGAGCGCATATTGGACACGACTAATACTACCTGATTTGCGGGACTGACACTATTTATGGCATACTGGCATGGTGGGTCGAAAGTCGGCTTGAAATCCGTATCACTCAAAGTAACTAAATTCGACCCTATTGAGAGACATGAATAACTACCTATTTTTAATTGTATCCAGCTTCCTGGTAATAGTGGGCGGTCTAGCCGCTCCACCTGCCATTGCAGGGTCGGCTTGGCTTATTGCAACTCCTGATGAGACTGCGCGGGCGGGCGCGCCTATCATGCTTGAAATCATCAAACCAGTGACCCAGACCGAGTGGCCATTGACGCTCAGACTCAGGTTAGTGCGCGACGACAGGGCGCTGGAAGTGGAACTTGCTATCGTAGATCCAGTTTTGACAGAGGACACACGCCGAACGTATCGCGGGGTATTGCCAGATCATCTATCAGGGCTGGTTCGGGCACATCTGGCTGGAGCCGAATCGAACCGGCTGGCCCTCGTCGTCACAGCCGCCGATCCGATCGAGCGGATGCGTGCGCCCATGTATAGCGACACGAGGCCCGTCACGCGATCCAGCGGTACAGGCAGCAAATTATTTGCCACGGACGAACCGGCGTTGTCGGCCAATGAGCCCATGTACTTTGTCGCGGGTGATGGTGGTGGAGCCGCTGCCCGATTCCAATTGAGCTTCAAGTACCGGTTTTTCGACCCTGATAGCTATCCGGTGCAGAGGATTCCATTTCTATCCCGTCTGCATTTCGGCTATACGCAGACTTCAATCTGGGATCTGGGCGCCAATTCGTCGCCATTTCGCGATACCAGCTACCGGCCCAGTCTCTTTTGGCAGGGAGAGACTCACGATGAAAGCCGCCTGATGCCCGAGGTGCTACGCGCCGGTTTCGAGCACGAATCAAATGGCAAGGATGGCGTAAATTCGCGCAGCATCAACACGCTCTTCGCGCAGCCCGTCTGGCGCACTGAATTTTCGGATGGACACACGCTGATCTTCGCACCCAAGGTTTATGGCTATCTGGAAAAATCAGACAACCCGGACATCCAGCGCTACCGGGGTTACGTGGACTGGATTCTCCGCTATGGCCACGAGGACAGCTGGCTTTTGGCGACGCAGTTACGCAACGGTACCTCAGGGCATGGTAGCGCCCAGCTCGATCTTTCCTACCCGCTACGCCAACCGATTTTCGCCCGCACCGGCGGCTTCCTGCACTTCCAGCTATTCAAGGGGTACGGTGAAAGTCTGCTCGACTACAACCTAGACCGTGGGACGCAAGTGAGGATTGGATTTTCAATTGTCCGCTGATGAGAGAGTGTCACTATGAAAAGATGTGGGCCTAAATATGGACATCTGCGCAGTGTGGTCTCCCTGTGCGCACTGGCTGGTGCGTTGGCACTGGACGGTTGCTCACTGGCTCCACCTTATAAAGCACCATCGCTGCCGGTCGCCACGGCCTATCCCGCCGATACCCGGATGCAACCGAACGAAACGATCGAAGGCCGCATCGCCGCCGAGACCGCCTGGCGCGACTATTTCGTTGATCCGCATCTACGAGCGCTCATTGCACGGGCACTGGATAACAGTCGCGACCTGAAAAACGCGGTACTGCGCGTCGCGGAAGCCCGCGCCGCTTATGGCATCCAGCGGGCTGACCAGTTGCCGACCATTGCGGCCACGGCCAATGGCAGCCGGGCACGTGTGCCGGGCGACCTCAACATGAGCGGGCAATCCATTGTCAGCAGCCAGTATCAGGTGGGCGCGGGGCTGGCCACTTGGGAGTTGGACTTCTGGGGCCGAGTGCGCAACCTGAAGGATGCCGCGCTGGAAAACTATCTGGCCACCGATGAGGCGCGCCGCGCAATCACGCTCAGCCTGATTGCCCAAGTAGCGGACAGTTATCTGGTGTTGCGCGAACTGGATGAGCGCATCGCGCTGGCGCGGCAGACCATCGCCAGCCGCGAGGAATCGTTGCGCATTTTTAAGCGGCGCTTTGAAGTCGGTGCGATCGCAAAGATGGACCTGGTGCAAGTAGAAGTTCTGCTGCAACAGGCACAAACCCTGGCCGCGCAACTCGAACAGGGGCGAGCCGTCCAGGCGCATGCGCTGACTTTGCTGATCGGCTCGCCGCTACCGCCCTTGCAGGAAAATACCGGTTTCAGTGATAATGCAGTGGCGCGTGAACTGCGCGTTGGCCTGCCCTCCGACCTGCTGTTGCAACGCCCCGATATCGTCGCGGCCGAGCATCAACTGCGTGCCGCCCAAGCCAACATCGGCGCGGCGCGCGCGGCCTTTTTTCCGCGCATTACCTTGACCGGTTCGGCGGGTACCGCCAGCGCTGGGCTCGATGGCCTGTTCGATTCCGGCAGCCGCGCCTGGAACTTCCTGCCCAGCCTTTCCCTGCCGATTTTCGATGCCGGGCGCAACCGCGCCAACCTTGATTTGGCCGAAGTCCGTCGCAACCTGGCGGTGACGAATTATGAAAAGACCGTGCAGGCGGCCTTCCGTGATGTGTCCGATGCCTTATCCGCCCGCCACTGGCTGACTGAACAGGTGCGCATCGCACAGGCGACGCTGGCGGCGCAAACCGAACGTGCGCGGCTATCCCAGTTGCGTTATGACAATGGCAGCACCCCTTATTTTGAAGTCCTGGATGCCCAGCGCGACCTGCTCACGGCTGAGCAGCAACTGGTACAAACGCGCCGCGCCCTGCTCTCAAGCCGCGTAAGCCTGTACGCAGCGCTGGGCGGCGGCAGCCAGGAATTTGCCGCCCCGGTGGATACGGCAACCCACTCGGCAAATTAAAACAACAGCACACACGAGAACTCACCATGAATCCATTAAGCCCTGCACTCAAGAAAAACCTGTTCCTGGCCGCGGCGGCCATTGTCATTGCGCTGATCGCCTGGGGCGTGTGGACGATGACCCGCCCGAAAGGCCTGGGCGAAGGCTTTGTCAGCGGCAATGGCCGTATCGAAGCCACCGAGATCGATGTCGCCTCCAGGTATCCGGGGCGCGTGGTCGAGATTTTCGTCTTCGAAGGGGATTTCGTGCAGGCAGGTCAGGTGCTGGCACAAATGCAGATCGATGTACTCACCGCGCAGCGCGATGAGGCGCGCGCCCAGCAGCAACAGGCGATTACCGGCGTAGCGAGCGCCGAAGCGCAAGCGAGGATGCGTGAAAGTGAGTTGGCGGCGGCGCAAGCCATCGTGGTGCAGCGCGCGAGTGAGCTGGATAACGCCAAGCGGCGCCTGGCTCGTTCGCAAACGCTATCGCGTGAAGGCGCGACATCCATCCAGCAACTAGACGACGATCAGGCGGCAGTGTATAACGCCCAAGCCGCATTGGCTGCGGCCGAAGCCCAGGCGAAAGCGGCCGCAGCGGCCATTGTGGCAAGCAAGTCACAAGTCACAGGCGCACGCGCCGCCATCGAGGCCGCCACCGCGACGATTGCGCGCATCGATGCGGACATCAAGGACAGCCAGCTCAAGGCGCCGCGCGATGGCCGCGTACAGTATCGCGTGGCCCAGCCTGGCGAAGTGCTGGGTGCCGGCGGCAAGGTACTCAATATGGTGGATCTGAGCGATGTCTATATGACATTCTTCCTGCCCGAGACGGTGGCCGGAAAAGTAGCGCTGGGCAGCGAGGTGCGTCTTGTACTGGATGCCGCGCCCGGCTCTGTGGTTCCCGCGCGAGTGTCGTTCGTCGCGAGTGTTGCGCAATTTACGCCGAAAACAGTGGAAACCGCGGTTGAACGACAAAAGCTCATGTTCCGGGTGAAAGCCCGCATCGATCCAGAGTTGCTGAAAAAACACCTGAAGCAGGTCAAGACCGGCCTGCCCGGCATGGCCTGGATCAAACTGGACCGGCAGGCCGAGTGGCCTGAGTCGCTCAAGATCAAGGTCGCTGAGTGAGGGCGGCTAAGTGACACTTGCCACATCCAGCACCACCCATGTAAATATGTCAGGCGCGCCAAGTGGCCTGGTCGCGCGCCTGTCCGGTGTCAGCCTGCGCTATGCCAAGACGATAGCGCTGGATGCCGTTGATCTGGCGGTGCCCGCTGGCTGCATGGTCGGGCTGATCGGCCCGGATGGCGTCGGCAAGTCCAGTCTGCTGGCCTTGATTTCCGGCGCGCGTAGGGTGCAGCAAGGCACTGTGGAGGTGCTTGGCGGCAACATGCAATCAAGACGCCACCGCGACCGGGTATGCCCCGCCATTGCCTACATGCCACAAGGTCTGGGCAAGAATCTCTACCCGGCCCTGTCGGTCGAAGACAATCTGCAATTCTTCGGTCGCCTGTTCGGCCACAATGCGGTTGAACGCAGACGGCGCATCGACGAACTGACGAAAGCGACGGGCCTCCATGCTTTCCTTGATCGTCCGGCAGGCAAACTGTCAGGCGGGATGAAGCAGAAATTAGGCTTGTGCTGCGCCCTGATCCACGACCCGGATATGCTGATTCTTGATGAACCAACCACCGGGGTCGATCCGCTGGCGCGCACGCAATTCTGGTCACTGATTGCCCATATCCGTGAAGCGCGTCCGGGCATGAGCGTGATGATCGCCACCGCTTACATGGAGGAGGCAGAACGCTTCGACTGGCTGGTGGCGATGGACGCGGGACGGATTCTCACCACAGGATCGCCCAAAGAACTGCACGAACGCACCGGCACTGCGACGCTGGAAGCGGCCTTCATCGCACTGCTGCCGGAAGAAAAAAAACGCGGCCATCGGGCAGTCGTGGTGCCGCCGTTTGCCGACGGCGAGAATGTTGCCATCGAAGCGCGCGACCTGACCATGCGCTTCGGAGATTTCACGGCGGTCGACCGCGTCAACTTCCGCATCCACCGCGGTGAGATTTTCGGCTTCCTCGGCTCCAACGGTTGTGGCAAGACCACCACCATGAAGATGCTCACCGGTCTCTTGCCACCGTCTGAGGGCGAAGCCTGGCTGTTCGGACAGAAAGTGGACGCGCGCGACATCACCACGCGACGGCGTGTCGGCTATATGTCGCAGGCGTTTTCGCTGTACTCCGAACTCAGCGTCGAGCAGAATCTGGAGCTGCATGCGCGCCTGTTCAGCGTGCCAGAATCGGCAATCCCGTCGCGGGTAAGCGAACTTTTGACTCGTTTTGGGCTGGACGGCGTGCCCGATGCCATGCCCGACAAATTGTCGCTCGGCATGCGCCAGCGCCTGTCGCTGGCGGTAGCGCTGGTGCATGCACCGGAACTGCTGATCCTGGACGAACCGACCTCGGGTGTTGATCCAGTAGCACGCGATGCCTTCTGGCAGTTCCTTGTCGATCTGTCGCGCACTGACAAGGTAACAATCTTCATCTCGACCCACTTCATGAATGAGGCTGAGCGCTGCGACCGCATTTCGCTAATGAATGACGGGCAGGTGCTGGCCAGCGACGCGCCAGAGGAGATTGTCAAAAAGCGCGGCGCCAGGACGCTGGAAGAAGCTTTTATCGCTTATTTGAAGGATGCAGACCCGGCCGATGCAGAGGATATACCCGATACCACGACCTGGGCGCCTGTTTCTGCCGCGTCTCAAGGCATATCGGCGCACCCGCGGATGCGGCATCGCGGCTTCAATTTTGCGCGCGCCTTCAGCTATACCCTGCGTGAGGCGCTGGAACTGCGGCGTGACCCGGTGCGTTTAGTGATGGCGCTGTTCGGCAGCCTGATCCTGATGCTCATCATGGGCTACGGCATCACCATGGATGTGAACGATCTTAGCTACGCCGTGCTGGACCGCGACCAGACCAGCCTCAGCCAGAACTATGCCTTGAACCTCTCCGGTTCGCGCTATTTTCTAGAGCACCCGCCGATTACCGACTATGCCGACCTCGACCGGCGCATGCGTAGCGGCGAACTGTCGCTGGCCATTGAAATTCCGTCGGGCTTCGCGCGCGACGTGCAGCGCGGTACCCCGGTGCAGATCGGCGCCTGGATCGACGGCGCGATGCCGCAGAGGGCAGAAACCGTGCAGGGTTATGTGCAGGGCATGCACCAGGGCTGGTTGATCGATATCGCCAAAACCCGCTTCGGTCAGGACATTGCAGCCGGTGCGGCCAGCATCGAGACACGCTTTCGCTACAACCCGGACGTGAAGAGCCTGCCGGCGATGGTGCCGGCCGTAATTCCCCTGTTGTTGATGATGATCCCGGCCATGCTTACCGCGCTATCCGTAGTGCGCGAAAAGGAGTTGGGCTCGATCATAAATCTCTATGTCACGCCCGTGACCCGCAGCGAATTCCTGATCGGCAAGCAAATCCCTTACATCGTGCTGGCCATGCTCAATTTTCTGCTGATGACCCTGTTGGCCGTGACCCTGTTCGGCGTCCCGGTCAAGGGCAGCTTCATGACCATTCTGCTGGGGACGCTGATCTATGTCGGTTTCTCCACCGGCTTCGGTCTGTTCGCCTCCACCTTTACGCGCAGCCAGATTGCGGCCATGTTCTTTGCCATGATCGGCTCCATGCTGCCGGCCATCCAGTTCGCCGGCATGATCAACCCGGTCTCGTCGCTCGAAGGCGTCGGCAGGGTGATCGGTGAAATTTACCCTGCCGCGTACTACATCACCATCAGTCGCGGCGTGTTCAACAAGGCGCTGGGGTTTGCCGATCTGCAAGCGGCATTCGTGCCGATGGTCGTGGCGGCCGTGGTCATACTCGGCCTGTCGATCGCCTTGTTGAAAAAGCAGGAAAAATGATTATGAGCCGAGCGTCCAACATCTACCGTCTGGGCATCAAGGAGCTGTGGAGCCTGCTGCGCGACCCGATCATGTTGGTGCTGATCGCCTACAGCTTCACCTTCCAGATCTACATCGCCGCAACCGCAATGCCGGAAGGGTTGAGCAATGTGCCGATCGCGATCGTCGACGAGGACGACTCGCCGCTATCGGCACGCATCACCTCTGCCCTTCGCCCGCCGCAATTCATGCCGCCAACGCGGGTGACGCTGTCCGAGGTCGATGCTGGCCTGGATGCAGGACTCTATACCTTTTCGCTCAATATTCCGCCGAACTTCCAGCGCGACGTGCTGGCGGGGCGCGCGCCCGCCATCCAGCTCAATGTGGATGCTACGCGCATGAGCCAGGCCTTTACCGGCAGCGGCTACATCCAGCAGATCGTGATGGGCGAAATCAACGAATTCGTTCAGCGCTATCGCGGCAGTGCCGCGCCACCGGTGGACCTGGCCTTGCGGATGCGCTTTAACCCGGCTTTGACGCGGGCCTGGTTCGGCTCGCTGATGGAGATCATCAACAACGTCACCATGCTGTCCATCGTGCTGGCCGGCGCCGCGCTGATCCGCGAGCGCGAGCACGGCACCATCGAACACCTGCTGGTGATGCCTGTCACCCCCGCCGAGATCATGCTGGGCAAGATATGGTCAATGGGGCTGGTCGTTTTGCTGGCTACCGCATTTTCGCTAAACTTTATCGTGCAGTGGGCACTCAAGGTGCCGATTGAGGGCTCGGTGGCGCTGTTCCTGGCCGTCGCCACATTGCACCTTTTCGTCACTACGTCTATGGGTATTTTCATGGCGACACTCGCGCGCAACATGCCCCAATTCGGGCTGTTGATGATGCTGATATTGCTACCGATGCAGATGTTATCAGGCGGCACCACGCCGCGCGAGAGCATGCCAATCCTTGCGCAGAACATCATGCAGGTTGCGCCCACCACGCATTTCGTCGCCGCTGCCCAGGCCATCCTCTACCGCGGCGCGGGGTTCGACGTCATCTGGCCTCAGGTGCTGGCGCTAGTCATCATCGGTGTGGTGTTTTTCACCGCCGCCCTGGCGCATTTTAGAAAGAGCATCGGCCAGATGGCCTGATGATGCTCTTGAATTGATTATTATGGCGAAAAGTTCAAGAAGAAGGACTGGTTTAGCGCATGAGCCAACCCTAAGGTGTCTTTACGCACGGACTGGTGACGGACAATCCTACTATTGGTTACAATAAATGGCCAAAATTCCAAAGCTAATTGCGTTTCAACAGCTTGTGGCTAATAACCCTTACGAACTGATTAATGAATTTAGAGAAGATGAAGTGATTATTTTTTTTATTAAAAAGTTATAGATTATTCTCTTGAATCTAATAGTATCCCTTCAGGTAAATTAACTCGCTGAATCATGTAAGTGTCCCTTCAATAGCAGGGCGAGTGATGTCATTAAGGTAATTAACTCCCGATTTCTGGTAGCTATGGTGGCGTAAAAAATCAGACAGATTTCACAGAATTATTCACGCTCCCCTGTAAGATTGTTTATAAAAATAGGTTTTTGGCTAATTTTTAGAATTGTGCGACAATAAATCACATCAAAAATTAAAATATAACAACATACCAATGTAATTTTCTGTAGCACCTCTTGTTCTTCCTCAGTCCTGCACTTGTATGCAGGCGTTATTCTATTTAAATCTATCGCTTTGAAACTAGACTCATTGTCAGAAACTGATGATGACGTTAGTTACCGTCACTGGAGAGTATATTGTCGTTGTTAACTATTGGGAAATACAGCCCGCAAGAAATCAAACTTAACTTATTAAATGGCCTAACTGTTGCTCTGGCGATGGTGCCAGAGGCAATTGCTTTTGCATTAATCGCACATGTGTCACCGCTTACGGGGCTGTATGCCGCAGTTTTGGTATCGTTCATCACCTCAGCTTTTGGCGGCCGTCCGGGCATGATTTCAGGCGCCACCGGCGCACTTGCGGTTGTAATGGTTGCGCTGGTTGTTCAGCACGGTGTTGAGTACCTGTTTGCCACAGTGGTGCTCATGGGGTTATTGCAAATACTGTTTGCTGTCGCAAAGCTTGGCAAGTTTATCCGCATGGTGCCACACCCTGTGATGCTGGGCTTTGTGAATGGTCTTGCTATCGTTATTTTTCTTGCGCAATTTGGGCATTTTAAAACAGTTGCAGCAGATGGTACTAGCACCTGGATGAGCGGAAATCCACTTTACATGATGCTTGGTTTGATTGCAGTTACCATCGCTATCATTTACCTTTTACCTAAAATTACAAAAGCCATTCCATCAACACTCGCTGCGATTATGGCAGTTTCATTTGCCGTGTTGTTCTTTAACATAGACACTAAAACCGTGGGTGATCTAGGTTCTATATCTGGCGGCTTGCCTAGTTTTCATTTGCCGCAAGTGCCGCTTAACTTTGAAACATTCAAGATCATCTTTCCTTATGCATTGATTCTGGCAGCGGTTGGTTTAATTGAAACATTACTGACGCTGAATCTGATTGATGACATGACGGATACGCGTGGCAAACCTAACCGCGAATCTATGGCTCAAGGTGCTGCTAACGTTATTACCGGCTTCTTTGGCGGCATGGGGGGCTGTGCCATGATCGGTCAAAGCATGATCAACATCAATAACGGTGCACTTAAAAGATTGTCAGGTATTGCCACAGCAGTATTCCTGCTTTCATTCATTCTGTTTGCTTCGCGTTGGATTGAGATGATTCCTCTGGCAGCACTGATTGGCGTAATGTTTGTCGTTGCGGAGAAAACCTTTGAATGGGGAAGCTTCAGGTTATTCGGTAAAGTGCCTAAACATGATCTTTTAGTCATTGTGCTGGTTGCTAGCATTACCGTTATTGCAGACTTGGCAATTGCTGTGATTGTTGGCGTCATTTTCTCAGCCCTGGTATTCGCATGGAATCACGCAAAGCAGATTAACGCGACAACGCGCATCAATGAATTAGGCTGGAAAGTCTATGAGTTGAACGGCTCACTGTTCTTTGCATCAACCGCAGCTTTTCAGAATCTATTTACCCCAATTAATGATCCGCAGGATGTTGCCATTGATTTTAAAAACTCAAAGGTCGTTGATCATTCTGCACTTGCTGCCATTGATACACTTGCAGAACGCTATCAAGCAGCGGGTAAGAAGCTTCATCTCAAACACTTGAGTCAGGATTGCCTGGAATTACTTGATAAAGCCAAAGGCATGATAGAAGTGAACGTGATGGAAGACCCTAAATATCATGTTGCAGATAACAAACTTGGCTAGGCAAATTCAGTAGGCCAAAGGTGATTCCTTTGTTGAGCCGATGAGTTTATTTTTGTTCCATGTTCCACGGTTACTAATTGAATGGGATGGAATTGCCATGATATTAATCTCCTATCAACAGGGAGTAATAGCTTGCGCTTTTATTGGCTAATATTGCAACGCAAAATGGTAAGCTAAACGTCAGCTAAGCGGATTCAGCGGAAATGCGGGACAAAGCTGCCGCTCAGTATTAGCAAGTTGAGCTCTCCGCTAATAAAGAGTCATTCAATAATAAATTATTAAAATATATTGTAGTTGAGTAAGATAGCTATTCACATGGTTTTAAAGATTCCTATGTTGATCAAATTTAGATAGGTTAATAAAACTAATATACGAAACGCTAATTTAGAATAAATAAATATGAAAACACATCGGAAACCTCGTATCGGTCTTGCATTGGGCGGCGGTTCTGCGCGTGGCTGGTCCCATATTGGCGTGATTCGAGTGTTAGAACAGGCTGGCATTAAGCCTGACATCGTTTGCGGTACATCAATCGGTGCATTAGTTGGGGCGGTCTATGCAGCTGGGGAGTTAAAACGCTTTGAGCAATGGGTGCTTGGACTGAAGATAAGTGATGTTATCTCATATATGGATGTTAGTCTCAGCAGTGGCTTACTTAAGGGCGAACGCCTCATGGAGTTTTTTCGTAGAGACTATGTTGATCGTGCAATAGAAGATTTATCTATACCTTTTGCAGCGGTAGCTACATCACTGAAAACAGGTGCAGAAGTCTGGTTGCGTGACGGATCTACGCTTGAAGCTGTGCGTGCTTCGATTGCTCTGCCTGGGCTTTTTGAACCATCCCTGAAAGATGGGGCTATATTAGTGGATGGTGGATTGGTCAATCCGGTGCCAGTGTCACTAGCTCGTGCAATGGGCGCTGATTTTGTTATCGCGGTTGATTTGACCGCTGGCGTCTTGGGTCAGAAACTTAATTTTGATGATCATAAAGATAAGTCGGACGATAAAAACGTTGAGTGGATAACAAAGCTTCAAGATGGTCTAGACGCACTGGTTCCTGCATTTGCACAAAATGAAACTAGCTTACCTTCTATGCTTGATGTTATAACTTCAAGCATTAATATTATGCAGATTCGTATTACTCGCAGTCGAATGGCTGGAGACCCACCGGAAATTATCGTAGCGCCACATCTGGCACACATCAATCTTCTTGACTTCCATCGCGCAAAAGAAGCTATTGAGGAAGGGGAGCAAGCCATGAAGGCTATGTTGCCAAGTTTGATAGATCGTTATGGCCCCTTTTAAATTACTAAATGTATTAGAATTTAAACCGCTTATCCCTCAGTTATAAAATATACGTAGAGGCACAATGTCTTCATCATTTCATAATTGGTTGGAACCCAAAATACTTGCTGGCATTGTTGCAGCTTCATTAGCGTTTTGGGTGTTTATGGAAACTGCTGAAAATGTTCTTGAAGGAGATGCACGTTATTATGACACTGCAATTTTGGTAGCACTTCACGGTTCGGATCCAACTAATCCAGTTTGGTTTAATGAACTCGTTCGCGATATTAGCGGGCTTGGTGGGGTAGGTGTACTAGGATTCCTGATAGCCGCTAGCAGCATATTTCTTGTAATATCCAACAAGGGTAGAGCTGCGCTTTTTGTTACTTTCGCAACATTATCTGGAGCAGCACTTTCCAGTCTATTGAAACTTGGTTTTGACCGCCCACGTCCCGATCTCATTCCGCATTTAACACATGTATACAGTACAAGCTTTCCGAGTGGTCATGCCATGGTTTCAGCTGTTGTTTATATGACACTTGGCACTCTTCTGGCACGAGAGGTTTCGGGACTGTGGTCCAAGGTTTATGTAATGTCAGTAGCAATTATAGTGACCGGGTTAGTCGGCCTTAGCCGGCTATATCTTGGCGTGCATTGGCCAAGTGATATTGTTGCTGGTTGGGCGGCTGGTGCGTCATGGGCTCTGGCATGGTGGGTGATCGCAAGGATTATCAATCTGAAAAATGGGCATAACTCATGAAAGGCCAGTCTTTTTTCAAGCGGTTGGGATTTGCAATCAATGGCATATGTTTAGCCTTCTTTCGAGAGCGCAGTTTTCGCTACCATGTAGTTTCTTGTGCAGGCGTTTTGTTAGCCTTATTACTCACACGCCCTTCTGTAATCTGGTGGGCGATAGGAGCGCTGACGGTTGGCTTGGTGATAACAGCGGAACTCATTAACACCGCGATGGAGACCTTAGCAGATCATGTTCATCCAGACCATCATAATGAGATTAAGGCAGTAAAAGATATTGCTGCGGCAGCGGTTCTTATACCAAGCATAGCGGCTCTTCTAGTTGCGGTTGCATTTTTATTCTATTACTTTCAAATATAACTCCATTGATTCAGCTTACATCCTTTAATTGAAAGTCTTCTTTGGGGACTCTGCGGAAACTTGGGGACAAAACTGCCGTTCAAGTCTGACAAGTAAACTTCAGCCCCTAGCCAATAGCAGACCCCCAAAATTTTTAATTGAATGTTATATCTGGACGTAAAATTAAGAAGCTAATGATGGCGAGCAGTGCAAGGCTAGCTGCCGTGATAAATACTGCTACAGGGCTTGCAAGCCACAGTACTCCTGCAATAAGAGATGCAGGTAAGTAGATAATACCTGTTACAAAGTTATACATACCAACTGCAGAGGCTCGGTGCTCCAGCTCAATATCTGCAATGAATGCTTTGCTTTGAGCCTCATCGATTGAGTAGAACAGCCCATAAAGAATAAACAATGCAATGATTTCCCATTGGGTCGTTGCATATGCAAAACCTAAGCACATAAGAAGGTAAGTAAAGTAGCCCAGTAATATGATGCGTGATCTGCCAATCTTGTCTCCTATTTGGCCTATTATTGGCGCTGAGATGACAAAAGAAATATTAAATAAAGCATAAAGCAGAACAATGTCTTGGGTAGTGAAGCCAGCGTCATGCGCATGAAGTAGCAAGAAGCCAAAACTGAAGTAGGCCAGTGAAAAGATTCCAGATGTAATGAGATAGCGCTTGAACTGGGGGCTCAGGATATTCCAGGTTTCGAGCATGTTCTCACGCTGATGGATTGGTTCTGGCTGATCCTGAATCCGGCTTAATACGATAATACTCAACACAGCAGGTACTAAGGCCATCCAGAACAGCATCTTAAAGGTCGAAGCTCCGTCACCCAGCCACCGGAGTAGCCCGTAAGCGATCAGTGGCCCCAGGATGGCACCGGTTTTATCAAGCGCTTTATGTACACCGAATGAGTAACCTCGATTCGGCTTGCCAGCAACCGATGACAGCCAAGCATCTCGTGGCGGTCCACGGAAACTCTTGCCGAGTCGTTCAACGACACGGAATATACCTAATCCGACGACGGAACTGCTTACCAGTAAAATCACTTTGGCCAATGTTGAGAAGCCATATCCAAGTAGAGCAAAGACTTTGCGCTTTCCTGTTCTGTCAGAAAGCCAACCTGACAGGTAATTCAAGGATGATGCAGACAGGTCAGCGCAGCCTTCAATAAGACCTAGCAAGGCAGTCGATGCGCCAGCAACTGAAGTAAAGAAGATAGCAAAAACCGAGAAGATCATCTCGGAGCTGAGATCGGTAAGCATACTCACTAGCCCAAGCTTGAGTACATCCGGATGTACTCCAATGTTTTTATCAGGCTGATTTTGCTCTGCTGCGCCGGTGGGTTTTTGCATATGCAGATTTTATAGTGCCTATAGGAGAATTACTATAAATACATCCATCGAATGAATCGAGGAAATGTTTTAATGATGAGGAGTTATTTAATTTTAGCTATTTACAGTCCACCTATAACCTGCACGGCTAAGAGCTTAACGGTAGGTATACTCGTACTTTTAAGCCAGTAGGAAAATTATCAGAATCTGAAAGGGTAATTGAACCTCCTATCCGGTCGAGAATTGTCTTTACGATGGGCAGTAATTAGATTTTGCAACTCTCAGTCCGCTTTGGGGATTGCAGTCGATCGCTCTAATTTTAGCGAGTGCCAAATCCTGTATAATAGCTATATAGACCCTTTATTGAAATTAGGTAAATGTAAAATGAAACAATATCTAGCACTCTGTGAAAGAATTATAGATGAAGGGATTTGGGTTGAGAATAAAAGAACAGGTAAAAGGTGTTTAACTGTTATTAACGCTGATTTAACATATCATGTGGATAATGGAGAGTTTCCTCTCGTTACCACCAGACAGAGTTATTATAAGGCAGCAATTGCTGAAATGATTGGTTATATCCGTGGTTATGACAATGCTGCAGATTTTAGAAAAATTGGCACTCGTACCTGGGATGCAAATGCAAACGAGAATAAAGATTGGTTGTCAAATCCTTATAGAAAAGGTGTCGATGACTGTGGTTTCATCTATGGCAAAGTAGGCCGAAACTTCCCCAAGCCAGATGGCGGCAGTATTGATATTCTTCGAAAAATTTACGATGACCTACGCTCTGGGATTGATGACCGTGGCGAAATTTATACCTTTTACCATCCTGGTGCTTTTCACATGGGTTGTCTTCGCCCGTGTATGTATAGTCATCACTTTTCATTACTTGGTGACACATTATACTTAAACAGTACACAAAGAAGCTGTGACGTTCCACTCGGCTTAAATTTTAATATGGTTCAGGTTTATTTCCTACTCGCAATAATGGCACAAATAACGGGGTACAAGGCAGGCAAGGCTTATCATAAAATCGTCAATGCCCACATATATGAAGATCAACTTGATCTTATGAAGAACGTTCAGCTAAAACGTGAACCATTTGAATCGCCTAAGCTGATAATTAATCCAGATATTAAAACACTAGAAGATTTAGAGACCTGGGTGACAGTGAATGACTTTGAAATAGAAGGTTATCGACACCACGACCCCATTTCTTACCCATTCTCAGTCTGATGGATATTTAATTACTAAGTCTTTCTACGTCATAGTAATGCTGCCTCCGTTATTCGTTGCAATGTTGTTGTAGCATACTTAAGCGTGTCACATCTGTTGTTCTGAGGTTGAGCAACTCTTGGTATTTTTCAAGATATATCTGGACTGCAAGGCCATTCATAAGTTCCATCTGGAGAATCTCTACATTACTATCAAACGATTCATAAGCCTCTTGCAATCGGATCGTACTGACTACCGCTCCAAGATTTGCAACTTCATCAAACGCTAAATCAATATAGGTATCAAGAGAGTCAACATTACCGTGCCCTGTGTATTGTTGCACTTGTTGCTTGAGGGTATTGGCATCCAATAGCGCCTTTCTGAACTCATCCTTATTTTCAAAATCATATTGGTTGATTAGACGTACAAATAGCTTGGTGATGAAACGATTACGAAACATATGAGCACATGCCTGGCTTGTAATCCCTGCCGTACGCCTTAGAAGGCCAATTTCATTCGACATATACCTGCTTGAAAGTGGTTTGCCTGTTATCTCACTTATAAACAAGCTACCGTGATCGTTAGCTGCACCTATCGTTCTTTTAATCACCATTAGGCGATTGACTCTCGCATAGGCTTTCAAAGCTGCCATATCCTGATGCAGGACAGGCACAAAACGATCCTCTGACCTTCTTTTCTTGAGAGTTACCAGCCGCAGTTTTGGGTCGATTTGCTCATTGGCCGCCTCAACATCCTTTACCTGAATTCTTGCAACCTCTTCGATACGTGCTCCAGTCATCTCAAGGAGGCGAAGCATGATTGTTCTTCTTCGGTCGATAAACCGCTTACTTTGTTGATCCAGGTTGATCGAACTGAGCAATGGAATTGCATCGTACAACTCCTGTATTGACTTCCTAGATATTGCTGATCGGTTCTTTCTTGGGCTTGGAGTGTCAAAGGATTCGTGATACCACCCGAACTTTTCAATCCTGCCTGATTTCGAATTCTTAGTATGGATCAGATATTTCTTCTGTTGGGCGTTTACAGTATCGATAACAAATCGGTCGTCTCCGTTTAACCTTCCAATGAAATCCAAGAAGTCAATACACTTTCGTCCAATCGCAATGAGAGTATTGGAGTCCCGCTTTCTGGCCATAGGATTGAGTGGATCTTTCTCACTTCTTAATTTAGCAATAAAGGCGGTAAATCGATCACAATTAAGCTGAATGAAGTCGATGCGATTGTCATAGCAGTAGCGAATGAGATGACTAATGTCCATGGCAAATTGGCGTAAGGTTCCTCCATTGTTGTTTCTGCTTAAATTTCTCTTGAAGAGATGCACCATGTATGCATTGGCAGCCACACATGGCTCACCGGCCGGCCAGCAAAGAAATGGCAAGTTGTTTGCTTCACGAAGCTTAGCTTCACTCCGAATTGCATCAAAATAATGGACCAACTCCATCTCAGGAATGATCTTGAATAGTTGATGACTGGCCACGTTCAAGCCTCCTAACTCTTTGGAGTTAGGAGAATAACATTCGATCGATCAGGATCAAACAATGGCTTTATGTGCTTGACAGACATCAGTGCAGCAAGTTTTTTAATTGCCTCTTGTGAACGACGATTCCGTGCGACCTCATCTTCAATATTTGCCACAGATTTAATATCCGAGATTACTTCATACAAAGCTTGAGTTAGAAGATAGTTTGATTGCTTAAGTACAAGAATGTGTTGTTCAAGCTCTTCCACTCGCATTACAAGCCCTGTACGAGTCCGCTTATTGGAAGCTTTTTCTCGATGCTCATGCTCTTCAATGCGTTCGAGCGCACCTTTTCTCAAGTCATCCAATGACTTAAACCCACCATCAACAACCTCAGCACAGACTCTCTTGAGAGTATTGATTGAAATGGAACGGATATCCAATTCGGCATTCGTGTATTTGGCCAACCCTCCTTGAGACTTGAATGCATCACGTAGGGATTTATCGTTGGCGAATAATTCCGGATTCTCACAAACCTTCTTTAGGAAGTCACGGAGGGCGATAGTTGATCTGATGCTCTGTTCAACTCGTTTATCAGACATGGCACTTCTCCCGAGTGATTACCAACAGCCGATAGGATTGACCACTATCATCGTCGATGAACTCTGGTTCTAAATCCACCTCCTCTGAAAGGATCAACTCATCGATGTATTCCTCCAGTTCGCCTGTGCTCAGAACGGTAAAATCGACTGTGCCGTACCTGTCAGAAATCAACTCTCTCAGTTCAGTATGTTCATTCAGCGTTTCTGCCAGGAATTGCGATTTGGCATTACGAAGAACCTCCCCGGGCGTGTTCTCCGTAATGTAGTGATACAAATGCTGAAGGTCAGTATGCCCCATGAACCAACGCAGAGTATCCATTCCACCAAATCCACTACCCCAGAAAAAGCTCAATGCGAAGAATCGTCTTAACTGATGCGTTCTAATGTAAAAGCGTTTCCCATCACGTAACGGGGTTTCAAAGTAGTCGCAAAAAAGGTCGAGGTTTTGTGCGTAGCCATGATGGTAATTCAGGACGGAAAGCATCTTAGTTGGGTTATGAAGCGATATAACATCAAAGAGATGTCCAGTTTTTTTGGTAAAGCCCATCTCAAGGTACATCTCGTGAATTTCGATTAACTTCTCAATCATCTCGACCGCAATTTCATCGATGGGTCGAGCAACCTGGACTCTGCGCCCTTCCAAAAGCCTCGTACTTTTTGCCTTTCCGAATACCAGATATCGCTTGCTTTCGTCGAGGCAACTATCTGTCTTTAAGCTAACAATCTCAGCCTGCCTCCGCGCCATAAGTGCACTGACCACAATTTGTACTGACCCATAATAAATTCTTATAAATTCGCCTAAGCCTTTATTGCTGCGTAGTGCATCGAAATAATTCTTTTCTTTGCTTATAGTCCATTTTTCAACCCCAATCTCTTGCATCTGAGGATGCAACAGAGCTGAAAATTCTTTCGGGGAAATGAGCTTTGCTACAGAGGTACGCGCCCCCTCGTTTGCAACCGCCAATTTTTCTTGGATTTTGAGGAGGAGGTTCTTTAAACTAAAAACCAGACCTTCGACATATTGAAGATGAAATTCGATTGCATTTTTCACGGAATCGAGAACAACTTGGCTCGGAAGAGTTGCGAAGCGATTGGAGGCAACATTGTCTGGGGAATACTCAAGATGGGCATTTATTATCTCGACGGGAGGGAACAGTAGATCTTCGTCGCACAAAGCTTCATCCTTCAATAGGGTCAAGGCTTTCAGAGCCATTTTGTAGGTCTGAATTCCGGTGAAGCTTATCGTCTCATCATCCTCACCCGTGACTGGTACTCTCGGGTATTCACTGGAAGTAACTTGGTCACACTCACCGAGATTAAGTATGGCCGGACATGGTTTGACTGACGCTGCACCCCTGAGAGTGATTGATCCATATATCAGTTCGGATAGTCTAATCGTATTCACAACATACTTATATTGACCTTTATGCGTTTCGCGATAAAAGCTGTTTTCCCAAAGCCAATACCTGACCCCAGGTATTAGTCCATCTGGAATCGAAAGGGTATCTTGCTCCAACTGATTCTCTGAAGTTGTAGTGAAATCAATTCCATCGCATTTAGAAGACTTCGCCCATTTCTCAAAGTCTGAGCCAATCACCTGACCGATTAGAAACTCAGACAATCTTTCCGTCCACCCATAAACATGTTCGGCAATTCGCTTGTCCTTGGCTTGTTGATCAGAAAATTGCTTGAGATGGTCCTCTGTAATTGCTTGCAGACCACAGCCGGATATGTCCAGATACTTGTCATTAAGGAGAAAGTAGTCGATTAGATTTACCACCTTGATAATAATGTTTCTGGCGGTAGCATCGGCATAAGCAAATCCCCGGCCTCTTGTATTATCAGGATGTACGCTTGCATTAATCCAATATTTGAAGGTATTCAGCAACCTTCTATTTGCTTTATCCGTCAGAACGGTCCCATTTGATAGCTTTACATTGAAATCAATGCTAAATTCACCAACATTGGGTGATTTCATTTTAAAGCGCCAAACATCTTCATGAAAGTCACTGGCGAGCCACTTTGACTCACGATACAAACTACTCCTTGGCCCCAACACGCTATCAAGGAATGCTAAGTTATCCCGGGTCATTTATATAACCTCCACTGTGGCCTGTGATATATTCACCTGATACACCATGCTTTTCATCAAATTTGGATTGACTTTACCTCGGGCTATATTAAGGGCATGAGACAGCTCAGGGTCATACGTATTTTTCTCGATTTCCATCTCCAGCAGGGAGGAGAATTTTGACCAGTAGTGTGCCTTTGCAGTGACAAATTGTGGGTCTAATAATTGAACTGCTGACTTGATTGATAGGAGGGCTGCCAGAATATTTTCATCCACAGAAATGTAAACCTCCTTGGCAGCCCTACTTTTTCTTTGCACCGCTTTATCCGGATCGTCAGGTAAGCTAAACACATGCCGAGTTAGGAATTTATCCAACTCTTCAATGGAATCAAAATTGCTCGCACGCAATAGCATGGGGCTATCTTTCATGGACTCGCAGATAATTCCCTTTTGGAAGATCCTGATCCATCTCGACTGAAAGAACGCAAGTATCGGTTCAGGCAAATAATGAGAAAGGAGTTCAGGCTTGTATTTCGCATGGCCTAAAGCTTCTGACATGGCTTTAGCACTCCCTGTTTCAAGATAAATCTGAAGCCCTACTGTTGCCCGAAATTTTGTTGGGCTGAGGTTGCCAACCAGTCGATTTACAATTTGATCGTCCGAGTCAACTATCATCTCTTCAAATTGCTTGACTCTGTTGTTGAATGCTGCCATTTCATGAATGCTAAGGGCTTTGGAAATAGGAGTGGGATAAGAAAAACCTTCCCTGCAACTCAAAAACATATACCTGTAATTGTCATCCCCTTTGGCTTTAAGATAATTTCGCAGTGGCTGGGTAAGCTGTATCACTTGCTCAATATAGGTTTCTGACTTTTCGTTGAGGGCAACTCTTTGCAGAGCCTTTTTCCCACCCTTACGTCTTTTATACCCGATTAAGTAGGTGCACTTGTCCATTCTTTCCAGGCCAACAAATTTCCCATGCTTGTCGTATAACCTAAGATTAAAGAGGAAGCTTTCAGTAATAAGGGGATGCTCTTTAATCAGTAGATATATAAATGGATCCAATGAATAAGAAGTTGGGAGGCCCAATCGGTAGGCAATTTCACCGATGGTTGAGAGCCTCAATTGAGTTTTACGATATTTGGATTTGACATGAACTGAATCGAGATCAAAGTCTATAAATTCGAATTGGTCTCCGTTGGCCATAAATCTGCTTACAATGTTCTTAGCCTGGATATCAGCCCAGAGAAGCACGATATCCACTGCATTTGAAATCTTTTGGAAAAGTAGTTTTATGACTTCGTCATCTGTCATGCTAAGAGGCACCTCAACAATCAATTTGTCTTTAACGCGAAGTCCATCTTCATTGATGGCTACCTTCATTTCAGCCCCAACCTTCCGACTTGGCTCTATGTAAGGGAATTTTCGGTACGGCCTTGCAAAGACCTCAGAATCAAGGAGTGTTGACTCCATGAATGGGAGTGCGTCATTCCAACGCTTTATTGTTGTCTCAAGGCAGTTTCCCGAACCAACTTTACTCTCAAAGAAGTCTCGGCAAAAATCCTCTATTAGCTTTGTAGTGAAGTTAGGACTATTCAGTTCTGCCCTCTCTAAACCAGGGTGAAATTGTTCAAGGTAATCAACCAGGTCATTGAAAACCGGTACGAAATTACCTTTACTCTTGGCTTCATAGCGCTCAGAAAATCTACATGCCGCTTCATGTAAGGCTCTCGCTATGTCCGGTCCCATGGTATTCCAAATCCAAGCAAGTTTGAGGAAACCTGCCTGCTCCCCATTCTTATCCTGAGCGTGCCATCCTTGGTAATACTCTCGCTGAAGAAGATCAACTTTCATCAGCTGCCATAACTGCGAAGCAAGCTTCAGATTAACCTCAAAGGCTAAGTTCGGGATCTCTAAAGCCATTAATTTAAGGGTGGCTGAAAAAGCTCTCCTATATATATCTTTTGTTATTTCAGATGCATTTATAAAGGTAGGTGAGATTAAGGCACCAATGAATCCATGGAGGATAGGAATCGTGGATTTTTTGGAGAGGGAGAGATAAGTGATGGACTGACCCGTAAGGCCAAGATAGCAATCCAACAAGTTGATTAAGGGATTACGTTGATCTGATTTGGGATTGCTTACTGGAATACATCGATAGAAGAGGCTTATGGACTGAGCATCCATATGCTTTCGCGGAAAATATCTAAGCCCCCCTGCTAAACTGACAATTGTCAGTTTCGTTTTTGTAGTCATATATTCCCATAACATTATGGTTTTATTGACTAGTATAGCCTATGGATAAAATTTAGGTTATGGGAAAATGTTCCTATACCGGCCCTAGATTGCCATTTTCATCCGCCCATTCATCCCAGATGCGCACGCCGTTTTCTTTCAGATAGGCAATATTGGTGCTGCCCTGCAGAAACCATAGCAACTCATGGATGATGGACTTGAGATGCACTTTTTTGGTGGTCAGTAATGGAAAACCCTCGTTCAGATCAAAACGCATCTGATAACCAAACACGGAAAGTGTACCGGTGCCGGTGCGGTCTTCTTTCTTGTTGCCATGCGTCAGTACATGGCGCATTAAGTCGGTATATTGTTTCATATCATGACCTGTTTCATGTGTGCTTCACTATAAAATCTTTAATCGCAGAGACATCCGCATCCATCACGGTAAATTTCTGCGGCAAATCTTCTATGCCATCCAGGCTGACTGGGCGCTCTGGCACTGCGCCTAGCGCTTCAACCAGCGCATCTTCAAACTTGGCCGGCAGTGCGGTTTCCAGCACCACCATCGGCGCGGTCTTATCAAAATATTCCAGCGCTACTTTGAGGCCGTCTGCTGTATGAGTATCGATCACCACACCATACTTGCTGTTAGTTTCGCATATGGTTTGCATGCGGCAGGCATGATTGCTGCTCCCCGAAATAAAGCCAAACTCACGCACTTTTGGCATGAGTTGTTTAATATCAAACGCACCGCCTTTATCCACGCTCGCCCACAATTCACGCACCTTTGCCGCATCTCTGCCGACCAGATCAAACACAAAGCGCTCGAAATTTGAAGCCTTGGAAATATCCATCGAAGGGCTGGAGGTATGATAGGTATTAGCTGAACCGCGCGGGCGATACACCCCGGTTTTGAAGAACTCGTCCAGCACGTCATTCTCATTGGTCGCCACAATCAGTTTATCAATCGACAAACCCATCATGCGCGCGATATGGCCTGCGCACACATTGCCAAAATTGCCGGAAGGCACCGCAAAGCTCACCTTTTGCTGGTTATTCTGGCTGACCGCGAAATAGCCTTTAAAGTAATACACCACCTGCGCAACAATACGACCCCAGTTAATCGAATTCACCGCGCCGATTTTGTATTTAGCTTTAAAAGCCGCATCATTCGAGACTGCTTTCACCATGTCCTGGCAATCATCAAACACGCCGTTTACCGCGATATTGAAGATATTGTCATCCTGCAGACTGAACATCTGGGCGGTTTGAAAACGGCTCATTTTTTTGTGCGGGGATAACATGAACACGCGCACGCCTTTTTTGCCGCGCATGGCGTATTCTGCCGCAGAGCCGGTGTCGCCAGAAGTTGCACCTAGAATATTGGTGGTTTCATTCTTTTTCGTCAGCACATACTCAAACAAATTGCCGAGCAACTGCATGGCCATGTCTTTAAACGCCAGTGTAGGGCCATTGGAAAGCGAAAGCAGATACAAATTATCTTCCAGCTTAAGTATCGGCGTAATATCCTCTGCGTTTTGTCCTTTACGGGCAAAACTGTAAACATCGGCACGGTAAGTTTTGTCGATGATCGCCTTTAGATCTGCGGCGGGAATGTCATCAATTAAGCGGCTTAAAATCGTAAATGCCAGGTCGCGGTAGTTCATACCGCGCATGGCGGTCAAATCAGCATCGGTAAATTGCGGATAGGTTTCTGGCAGATATAAGCCGCCATCGGGCGCAAGGCCTCCAAGCAAAATTTCACTGAAACTAAGTGCGGGCGATTGCCCGCGGGTAGAAATATATTTCATGCAATATTAACTTTATAATTAACGGCCAAGTTTTTGATTAACGGCTAAGCTCTTCCATGCGCAGTTTGGTCACTTTACCCACGATTGCAGGCAGCGCCTCGATCTCGGCAATGCCGGCGTCCATATTTTTTTCAATAGTCACATGCGTCAAAATCACAATGTCAGCTTCGGTTTCGTTGTCATCCGGCTCTTTTTGCAGCATCGCATCAATCGAAATATTGCGGTCAGCCAGAATCCTGGTTACGCCCGCCAATACGCCAGGTTTGTCGCTGGCACGCAGCCGTAAATAATAGGCGCTGTTGATTTCGCTAATGGGCAATATTGGAAAATCGGCCACGCTATTGGGCTGAAAAGCCAGGTACGGCACGCGCTGCTCGACTGTGGCATTACTTAAACGTGCCACATCCATTAAGTCTGCCACCACTGCACTGGCGGTTGGCTCTGCGCCAGCTCCTGCGCCGTAATACAGCGTTGGTCCAACTGCGTCACCTTTCACTACCACGGCATTCATCGCGCCATTCACGTTTGCAATGAGGCGTTTTTCAGGGATCAGCGTTGGATGTACGCGTAACTCAACACCGGCATCGGTACGCTTGGCGATGCCCAGCAGTTTCACGCGATAGCCAAGCTCTTCGGCATATTTGATATCCGTTTGCGCTAACTTGGTAATGCCTTCGGTGTATGCCTGCTCAAATTTCATCGGCATGCCAAATGCTATGGCAGACATGATGGTGAGTTTGTGTGCGGCATCTATGCCTTCCACGTCAAAAGTAGGATCAGCCTCGGCATAGCCCAGGCGCTGCGCCTCACCCAGTACATCTTTAAAAGCCAGGCCTTTTTCGCGCATTTCAGTCAGGATAAAATTGGTCGTCCCATTGATGATGCCCGCAACCCACTCGATTTTGTTCGCACCCAGGCCTTCACGCAGCGCCTTGATGATAGGAATGCCGCCTGCCACAGCCGCCTCAAATGCCACAATGACACCCGCCTTTTGTGCGGCCGCAAAAATCTCGTTACCATGCAAGGCAAGCAGCGCCTTGTTTGCAGTCACAACATGTTTTCCGTTGGCAATGGCTTGCAGCACCAATTCTTTGCTTAAGGTGTAGCCGCCGATAAGCTCTACCACCACGTCCACCTTGGGATTACTCACTACCGCGAATGCGTCATTAGTGACATCCACTTTACCATCCGTTACGTTCTTGGCGTGGTCAACATTTCGATCTGCCACTTGCACCACATTAATCGCCACACCGGTACGGCGGGTGATTTCATCAGCATTCCGCGTTAAAACTGTGTAAGTACCGCCGCCAACTGTGCCGATCCCCAATAAGCCTACATTAAGTTGCTTCAAACTTTTGCTCCATCTAATTTTGAATCATGCTTTTTTCGATAATTTTCTAAAAATCTGGCGATGCGTTTCATCGCTTCGGTCAAATCGTCTACATTAGGCAGAAACACGATACGGAAATGATCCGGTGCCTTCCAGTTAAAGCCCGTGCCTTGTACCAGCAACACTTTCTCTTCCAGCAACAAATCCAAAATAAACTGCTGATCATCCTTGATCGGATAGATTTCAGGATCGAGCTTCGGGAATAGGTACATCGCTGCTTTCGGCTTAACGCATGTTACGCCTGGAATCGCGGTCAGCATCTCATAGGCCAGATCACGCTGTTTGCAGAGCCTGCCGGTAGGTGCGACCAAATCCTCAATGCTCTGATAGCCGCCCAGCGCGGTTTGTATCGCTAACTGCCCTGGCACATTGGCGCAGAGGCGCATGCTGGCCAGCATATTCAAGCCTTCAATATAGTCTGTGGCGTGATTTTTTTCGCCAGAAATCACCATCCAGCCCGCTCTATACCCGCAGGTTCGGTAGTTTTTTGATAGGCCGTTAAATGTCACAAACAACACATCATCCGCCAGCGAGGCGATAGAGGTATGCGTGTTACCGTCATACAGTACTTTGTCATAAATTTCATCGGCAAAAATCACCAGGTTGTGATGACGGGCAATCTCAATAATGCCTTCCAGAATCTCTCGCGGATAAAGCGCACCGGTTGGATTATTTGGGTTAATCACCACAATCCCGCGCGTGTTGGCGGTGATTTTAGCTTCCATATCTTTTAAATCAGGCAGCCAGCCAGCTTCTTCATCACACAGATAATGGCGTGCAGTGCCGCCTGCAAGCGTGACTGCAGCGGTCCATAACGGATAGTCCGGCATCGGTACCAGTACCTGATCGCCATTGTTCACCAGCGCTTGCATCGCCATCACAATCAGCTCGGAAACACCATTGCCAATGATAATGTCATCCACCGTTACGCCAGCAATATGCTTGCTTTGCGTATAATGCATAATGGCTTTACGTGGCGCGAACAGGCCTTTGCTATCCGTGTAGCCAGAAGCTTGATCCATATTGCGGATTACGTCCTGCAATATCTCTTCCGGCGCTTCAAACCCAAACGCTGCTGGGTTGCCGATATTCAGTTTGATGATGCGCTGGCCTTCTTCTTCCATCTGGCGGGCGCGCTGCAAAACGGGGCCACGAATATCGTAGCAAACATTAGCAAGCTTGTTGGATTTGGCTAGTTTTTCCAGCTTATTAGGTGGCGACATAAAGCAGAGGTTTCGCGTGAAAAGCACAATTTATAAAGGCATTAGTGTACATTAGAATAAGGCTTTCGTTCAATGAAAGTCATGTCCAAAAAGCAAGATAGGATAATGCGATGAAGCTACATTTAACCACTGCAGAAAATAACCATTTGATTACGGGGTATGGCGACAATTATGTGGAAATAAATCAACAACGCTATGCACAGAATTTAATCGTGATGCCGCAAACACTCATTCTGGATTGGCAAGCAGGTATTTTTGCAGATTTAACCGAAGCGCATTTTGAGAAAATTGCAGAATTAAAACCGGAGCTTGTATTGCTTGGCACCGGTGGAAAACATCAGTTTTTACATCCAAAAGTGTATCAAAGCCTCACTGCTCAAGGCATTCCGCTTGAATGCATGACCTCTGCTGCAGCGTGCCGAACCTATAATATTTTAATGAGTGAAGGCCGCAATGTGGCGGCCGCTTTGTTGATTTAAATTGACTTTAAACGATACCTTGCAGACCATATGGACATTGACTTGCAGAGCATGTATTTTTATTTATTATCTGGCAGGCGTTAAAGTCAGCTGCAAGCCATTATCCGTCACCACCATGTCTTTTGGGCTGTATGTGGTGCCGCCGAATTTCAAATCTTCCGGTTTAACGGTATAGAGCGTGAGGCCATTCAGCATTTCTCCGCCCACGGTTTTAGCCAGCGCGTTAAACAGATCGTTAAATTTACCATTTGCGCCATCGAAGTTAATATTTTCAATTTTGGGTTCATCCAGCACCACGGCACTTGTAGCGGGGTCAAAACGTAATTTGCCGGAAATGCCCAGCTTACCCGTCAGGGACTTATCAGACAATTCGCTGGAAAGTTTGGTGTCCATAGTCGTGATCATACGGCCACTGGCCTTGTCAAAAGTCACCACCGAATTTGACAAGTTCACATCAAACACTTTAAGCAGAGAAATGGGCAACGCTAATTTTTCATTAAGTTTTTGCGCAATCTGGTCGCCTGTCACGTTCACCGTCCGGTCGCCCGTCATGGTAGCGCAGCCCGTTAAAACAAGATTCGCGCTACCCGCCAGAATAAAGGCGAAAAGGACAATTAATTGCTTCATAGCGCGCTCCTGATTTACGGTAATGCGCTAATAACGCGCCTTACAGATTTTTGGTTGATAGCGTCAGCGTGGCATTGGTGCCGCCAAAGCCAAAACTATTAGATAACGCGGTTTGAATCTTTACGTTGTCAATACGCTTACGCACAATATTCAAGCCCTCAGCAGCTGGGTCGAGGTTTTCAATATTGGCAGAAGCAGCGATGAAATTATTTTCCATCATAATCAGGGTGTAAATCGCCTCGTTCACGCCGGCCGCGCCCAGCGCATGCCCTGAGAGTGATTTGGTAGAGGCAATTGCCGGCACTTTTCCGTATTTGCCATCGGCAAATACCGCACGTATCGCTTCCAGCTCTTTGGTATCACCCACCGGCGTACTGGTGCCGTGCGTGTTGATATAGTCAACATCACCAACCCCTTCCAAAGCCAGTTTCATACAGCGCTCTGCGCCCTCGCCGCTTGGCGCGACCATGTCGTAGCCATCAGAGGTTGCGCCGTAACCCACTACTTCAGCATAAATTTTCGCACCACGCCTTTTGGCATGTTCGTATTCTTCCAGCACCACAATACCGCCGCCGCCGGAAATCACAAACCCATCGCGGTCTGCATCGTAAGTGCGGCTGGCTTTTTCCGGCGTATCGTTATACTTGCTGCTTAATGCACCCATGGCATCAAACAACAGAGACATTGTCCAGTGCTCTTCCTCACCACCGCCTGCAAAAATAATGTCCTGCTTGCCCATCTGAATTTGCTCTACACCATTGCCAATGCAGTGTGCGCTGGTTGAGCAGGCGGAGCTGATAGAATAGTTGACGCCCTTGATCTGTGCACCGGTCGCCAGACAAGCAACTATGCCGTTAGACATGGTTTTGGTGACCATATACGGGCCGACGCGCTTGGCGCCTTTTTCGCGGAAGGTGTCAGTGGCTTCCAGCATGCTTTCAGTCGATGTGCCACCGGCGCCCACAATCATGCCAGTGCGGATATTGGAAACCATCTCTTGCGGCAAATTCGCATCCGCTATCGCTTCTTGCAGCGCAATCCAGCTATAAGCATGGCCTTTGGCCATAAAGCGCATGAGCTTGCGATCAATCAAACCTTCCAGATCTATCTTTACATTGCCCGCGACATGCGAGCGAAATCCGCGATCTGCATATTCCTGCTGGAACGTAATGCCAGAGCGGCCTTCATAGAGGCTATCCTTTACCTCTGCCTTGTTATTGCCGAGGCTGGATACAATGCCCAGGCCAGTGACTACGACACGACGCATTTCGTGCTCCTAAAATTAATGCTTTATTCTATTCAACAATTATTAAGATTTTGTATTAAAAATTGTCTGTTCTGGTAAACAAACCTACACGCAAATCATTGGCGGCATAAATCTCGCGACCATCCAGCGTCATGGTGGCATCGGCAATCCCCATCACCAGTTTGCGCATGATAACGCGTTTTAAATCAATCGTGTAAGTCGCCATTTTTGCAGTTGGCAACACTTGCCCGCTAAACTTAACCTCGCCCGCACCCAGCGCGCGCCCGCGCCCGGGGCCGCCCATCCAGCCCAGATAAAACCCAACCAACTGCCACATGGCATCCAGGCCCAAGCAGCCCGGCATCACCGGATCGCCGGTAAAGTGACATTCAAAAAACCATAAATCCGGCTTGATATCCAGTTCAGCAACAATCTGGCCTTGTCCATATTTGCCATCACCCTCACTAATTTTCACGATGCGGTCAAACATCAGCATCGGCGGCAATGGCAGCTGTGCATTGCCCTCACCGAACATCTCTCCCCTACCGCACGCCAGCAACTCTTCTTTGGTGAAACTATTTTGTTTTTTCATTAGATTTATACTTTTATAGTTTGGAATTTATGCTATTTTCGCTGGAAATTGAATTTAGCGAAAGTACTATCTTACAAAAACTAAAACATTAAAAGTATACAGGCCTGTATACAGCGTCAATATTTTGGTTTATATTAATGTCTACTGTGTTGCAAAAATAAATAAAAATAGACCCATACACAATAAAAAAACATTTACACTAATTCTTCATTCTGTTGCAAATTTTAACAATATATTCACAGGGACAATTCAATGAGCGACCATCAACTGGCCGACTGGCGTCAACATGCGTTAATGCTGGAAACCGAAGTCAACAAAGTCGTGGTTGGTCAGGCTAACCCCGTACGCTTAATTACAACGGCTATTTTTGCGCGCGGCCATGTATTACTGGAAGGCGATGTGGGTGTGGGCAAAACCACATTGTTACGCGCCTTTACGCGCGCTATCGGTGGTGGTTATCAGCGTATTGAAGGCACGATTGATCTCATGCCGAACGACCTGGTATACCACACCTATTTGGGCGAGGACGGCAAACCGCATGTCAGCCCCGGTCCATTGCTGATGTCTGGTGAAAACCTTTCAGTATTTTTCTTTAACGAAATCAACCGAGCCCGCCCGCAGGTGCACTCGCTGCTGCTACGTGTAATGGCGGAGCGCACGCTGACCGCGTTTAACAAGGAGCACTACTTTCCGCACATGCTGGTGTTTGCAGACCGCAATCAGGTTGAAAAAGAAGAAACTTTTGATATTCCATCTGCCGCGCGCGACCGTTTTATGATGGAAATCCCCATCGTTGTGCCGACTGACCCGGATATTATGGAGTCTTTGGTATTCAATACCCGCTTCCATGATGTCGATGCCTTGGTCGAAACCATTGCAAAAGACGTACTGCAGTTTGACCAATTGAATGCTTTTGCCGCCAAACTGCAGGACAGCATTTCCGCCAGTCCAACATTACGCAAATACACGCTCGATTTGTGGCGCGCGACCAGATCGCCCATGGATTATGGCATCAAGGTTTCTGGTGTCGACATGAAGCGTCTGGTGCTTTCCGGCGCCAGCCCGCGCGGCATGGCGATGCTGCTGCGTGCTGCGCGTGTCAACGCGTGGCTGAATAACCGCGACGCGGTGCTGCCTGACGACATACACGCGGTATTTCATGAAACCATTGCGCACCGGGTCGTGTTTAGCCCCGTCTACGAAATGCGCCGTACTGAAATCGCACGGGAAATGTTAAGCGGTATTGTGAACGCGATTGCCGCACCTTAGCCCGCAGGCATTACTTCCATGCTACTTTGTCACTTCGTTCGCGCAAGGCTCGCTGTACTTCAATGTACTATCATCGCCCTACGCTCGCTCAGTGCCTCGTATCATGTTCCCAATACCTGCGGGCGGTTAAATTAAAGGTTTAGTATCGTGCAATCAGACTACATTAAAGAATTCAGCTACCACATCGCATGGCGTTCGCACGCACGGCGCCCCGGCAGCCACAAAAGCAACCAGCGCGGCATGGGCATGGAGTTTCGCGGCCATACCACACTGCTTGCTTACCCGGATCCGCGCCGCATCGATATACGTCAGACCATACGCGACCCGCTGGAACAAGTGTATGTGCGTATCTTTAACCAAAAAAGCGTCACGCCGGTGTTCGTGCTGTGTGACATGTCAGGATCGATGCAGTACGGCAGCAAGCAGCGAAAACTTTCAGTAGCGGCAGATATTACACAGTCTGTCGCGCAATCGGCCACTCACCATGGCGATCCAGTCGGTTTTATCGGGTTTGATGATGAAATTCGCGAAGACTGGTTATGTACACTTTCCGCCAGACCGCATGCCGCCATCGAAATGACAGAAAACCTCAGAAATTATGAGCCGCCTGCTATTGGCAGCACCGCACTTGCGGATACCGTACGCCTGTTGCCGCGTGAACGTTCGCTGATTTTCCTGGTGTCTGATTTTCATATGCCGATGCACGACCTGGAAGAAGCGCTTATCCTGATGCTGCGTCACCACATTGTTCCCGTCGTGCTGTGGGATACCGCTGAATATTCTGATTTGCCGGAGTTTGGCATTGCCAGCCTGACAGATCCGGAAACCGGCGCTAAGCGCACCTTGCTGCTGCGTAAGGAATACCGTGCGCGTATTCTGCAGAGCTTTGCAGACAGGCGCAAAAAAATCGAGGGCCTGTTTCTGCAATTCGACATGCAGCCGTTCTTTGTTGAAAACAGCTTTGATGCTGACGATTTAACCGACTATTTTCACCAGTATGTAGCCGCCTAGCGAATGAGTACCGATATGCACCAAAGCTTGATTAAAAATTTTTTCATTTTTATAACCATTCTGCTTAGCATGCCGGCTGCCTATGCGGATGTCCTTTTGCCCTCTGTCGATGAAAAATATGTTTCTGTTCAAGAAATTAACCCAACCCGTGACGCCGGTTACGTCGTAGGCGACGTGCTGGACAGAACCATTACCCTTAACATCAAAAAACCTTATGAACTGGTGAAAGAGTCCTTGCCGATTGTAGGCTACGAGCACCGCTGGAAAGGCCAGATTTCAGGCATCGAGCTGGTAAACATAACTGCCGAGGAACACAAGCACAGCGATAGCGTCACCCATGTGTTACATTTAAGCTACCAGGTTTTTACCACCAGCCGTACTGCAAAACCTGCGGCACTGCGCGGCGAAATCATCAAACTTCGCAATACCAGCAAACAGGAAGTAGTGCAGTACCGCATCCCTTCTTTCAATTTCCGTGTCTCGCCGCTTTCTGTGTATGGCCAAGTCGTGTTGAAGGAAGAAATGAGTCCGTTCCATCCGCCCTTGCTGCTGGATTCGAGTAAAGAAAAACGTTATGTCCAGATTCTAGCCGGCCTGCTTGGCTTGTCGCTGCTCGGATTGCTTTACATTCTGGGAATGCATGCGTGGCTACCCAGAATGGGCGCGCCCTTTGCCAAAGCCTACCGCGACATCCGCAAAATGCCCGATGATGCAGCAGGCATACAGCAGGCTGTCGCGCGCGTACACCAATCGCTCAATAAAACGGCTGGGAGCAGTGTATTCAGCAACAATATCGAGCATTTTCTGCAAACAAAACCGGCCTTTATTCCCATGAAAAAAGACTTGGAACAGTTCTTCGATTTGTCCCGCAGAGTGTTTTTTGAGCCGCAAATTACGATTGATACTAATGAGAAACCTAAAGCCTGGCTGTTAACATTTTGCCGCCACCTGCGCGATTGCGAGCGCGGGCTCAATCCGTATGCAGGTGCATGATGGGATTTAATCACCCCTATGTACTGTGGTTGCTGCCGCTTGCCCTGTTGCCTATTCTGCTGGAACGCTCGCATAGCCGCAGCTATTCATGGCTGAGCATGCTGCCTAAAGACCCGTTATCCAATCTTGTCGGGTTTCTGCTTAAGGTGCTGGCCGCGATCAGCCTTCTCTCGATTATATTGGGCTTGTCAGGCCCGCACAGCCTGGAGCAGCAAGTCGAACGTATCGGTGTGGGCGCGCAAATTGCCATCGTGCTGGACCGAAGCGCCAGCATGGACGATGCGTTCTCGGGAGGCGGCGTGAATGGGCAAGTCGGCGAAACCAAGTCAGTGGCGGCAAGCCGCCTGATGACGGAATTTGTCAATGCGCGCCAGAACGATATGATTGGCGTCATTACCTTCAGCAATTCGGCCATGTATGTACTGCCGCTGACAGAAAGCAGAGAGGCCATTTTAGCAGCTATCCGCGCTACCGCTGGTAACTCGCTTTTTCAAACCAATATCGGTGGCGGCTTGACCAGTGCGGTGAGCCTGTTTGAAAACGTGCCGGATTCCGGCTCACGCGCCATCATCCTGCTTTCCGACGGAGCCGGGCGTATGGGTGCGGAAGCCCAGCAAAAACTGCGTGATTGGCTGCAACGATATAACATTGGCCTTTACTGGATCGTATTAAGACAGCCAGGCGGAATCAGTATTTTTGGTGACAAATACGTACAGCAGGATGACAGACCGCTCCCGGTAGAAATTGAACTGTACGAATATTTTAAAACCTTGCGCACGCCTTTTAATGCGTATGAAGCGGAAGACCCAACCTCATTGGCGACTGCCATTGCGGATATTAACCAAAAAGAAAAAAAACCCATTAAATACATGGAAAGAATACCCGGCAAAGACTTCACTCAGGTGTGTTATTTCATCGCCGCCTTGATGATTGCACTATTGCTGGGCGTAAAATATCTGGAGGTTAGAACATGGCGTTCGGCTTGAGGTTTATCAGCGTGAAAAAACTCATTATCGCATTGATTGTGCTTGCTATGGCTGCGGCCTCCGGCATTGTCTACGAGCTCAATCGTATTCGTCAGATAAACGCCTTTAATGCCGCGGTAAGCACAGGCAAAAATCCACAAACCGATAAACAGAGCTATGAAGCAAGATACTCAACTGCATACTGGCTTGCTAGGAATGAGCGCTTTAAGGAAGCTACATTGCTGTTTTCGCAATTAGGGCAAAAAGGTACAAATAGCCAGCGTGCAGCCGTTCATCACAATATCGGCAATATGTTCTTTCTTAAAAGCCTGCAAGTCAGCGGCGGTAACGACTCTAAAGTGCGCGATGAAGTTGAATACTTGCTCACTCAGGCGCACGGATCCTATAAGCAATCGCTGAAGCTCGATAACAGCAACTGGGGAACACGCAGAAATCTGGATCGGGTGATTTCGTTGCTGCCTGAAACGCCCACGCCCGGCGTTGGTGAATCAGATTCACCCGGGCTTATTATGGGCAATATCCCGGTTGGACTGCCGTAAATGAGAAAGTTATTAAGCTACCTGAAAAGCCAGCGCGACACGGCACTTTTAGCAAGTGCTTTGTTTTCGCTGATGATTGCGCTTTTTCATCCGACTATACCCATTAAGCATAATATTTATACCTACCTGCTGGTCGCGGATATTTCGCAAAGCATGAATGTGGTCGACATGAAAACAAATGGGAAGCCGGTCAGCCGCCTGGCGCATACCCAAAAAGTCATGCACGAAATGCTTTCCTCATTGCCGTGCGGAACCAAGGTCAGTGTCGGCTTATTCGCTGGTGTCAGTGTCGCTGCACTGTATCATCCCATTGAGGTTTGTGCCAACTTTGCGGCTTTGCAAGGCACGATTGATCATCTTGACTGGCGAACGGCGTGGTCTGGCAACAGCCGCATCCGCGAAAGCCTTTATAATACTGCCAGAACAATCCGCAGCTTCCCCGAGCCTGCACAGGTAGTGTTTTTTACCGACGGCGAGGAAGCGCCGAAATTGCATGTCTTTAACACCAGAGACCTCAAGGATTTTCAGGGCGGAGATGGCTGGCTTTTTGTCGGCATCGGTTCCGAGAAAGGCGCGGCTATCCCCAAATTGAGCGATAAAAACCAGCTCATCGGCTATTGGTCAAACGAGAGCTTTGCTTTACAGCCGGGAGTCGCGCAAATCTCGGAATCGAATATCGGGATAAGAGATGACAACGTTGCAGGGGGTGAAAGTGACCGCTTTATCTCCAAGCTTAATGAAGAATATTTAAAATCTGTCGCCAAAGAAATTGGCGGCCATTATGTTAACGGTGAGAGCGTTCATACCATACTGGATGCGATGAAAAACCAGAAACCAGCGCGCCGCGATGTCGCCCCATTCGATTTACACTGGATACTGGCTTCCTTAGCAGGGCTGCTATTGCTTTCCGCCTATATCAGCAGACATCCAATCCGTGATATTCGTGAATCACTGAGTTTATACAAAAACACGCTGAAGCAGCGTTACACCAAGAATGAAACTGCTATTGCGCATGACAACCATCTAAATTAGTACCTTCTGCCAGTATATTTAGAAACCCGACTATTAATTTAAACCGTTAACGATTCATTTTCATTTAGCTTACCCCAACGCAACCAAACCCGCAGCCGCCTTAATTCATTTTCATCATCTGCACTGCTGAATAAAATAACAGGGGGTAACGCAAGCCCGAAGCCATTTCGCTTAAAATTCAAAACTGTGACTTTTGCATGAATAAAGGTATTGTTTGCAAGCGCGGGCTCAAGTTGCTGTCCCCGCTTATTCAAAAGCCTGAGCTGGCCTTTGGCATTTACTTCCAGTGCCTGCCAGGATGCCGGCAGCAGCAATAAGGCATCGCGTAAAATAAAATATCCACTTGATAACATAATCGGCAAAATTGTGCCAAACTGCAGAAGCGCAGGGATCGGCAGTACAATTAAAATGAGGCAACAAACCATTGAAATGAAAACCAGCAGCCCCAACATCATCCTGGAAGGTTTAAGCTTGATATGGATAGGCTGTAGCAATATGGGTTTCATGTTGTGTGGTAATTAAAATAAGGCAGATATTGGCATGACGGCAGCAGAATGGCAAACAGGTTTAGCAATGCAAGGAGCGGTTATAGAAAATGGCGCAGTAATGCACTTCGGCAATCCAGGTGCGGAACGCATAGCTACCGCGCAGGCCAATGTGCTGTGTGACTTGACGCATCTTGGTTTGTTGGAAATCGATGGCGTTGACGCCATTACTTTTCTGCAGGGCCAAGTCACTAATGACGTGAAATTACTGGCAAGCAATAACGCGCATTACACTGCCTACTGCACCCCGAAGGGCCGCATGCTGGCGCTGTTCCTGGCCTTTGCGCACCATGATCATCTGCATCTGCAGCTCAGCCGTGAGCTGCTGGAACCTGTCATGAAGCGCCTGAAAATGTATGTGTTGCGTAGCAAAGTGGGGATTACGAATGCTTCCGAAAGCATTATCAAGTTTGGATTAAATGGGCCAGAAGCCGCGTCAATGCTAGTGCCTGTATTTTCTAAAATCCCCACTCAAGATTACGAATTAATGAGTCTGGAAAATGGCTTGATCCTTAAATTGCCAGCAACAGAAAACAGCTCGCGTTTTGAGATATTTACTGATGCCGCCAATGCGCCAGCTATCTGGAATGCACTCAAAGCGGATTGCCAGCTTGTCGGAAAGCCTTGCTGGGATTGGCTGGAGATACAAGCCGGTATTCCGGATATCGCGCCTGCGACACAGGAACAATTTGTGCCGCAAATGCTGAATCTGGATTTGCTCAACGCAATCAGCTTTAAAAAAGGCTGCTATACCGGACAGGAAATCGTGGCGCGCACCCATTATTTGGGCAGCGTTAAACGGCGTACTTATCTTGCCAGCATTGAATCAACTCACGCACCATTGGCTGGTGACAAAGTGATGGATGGTGCAAAAAATGAAGTTGGTCAGATTGTCAGAGTGGCCGCCAATCCTTCCTGCAGTTTCGATGCGCTAGTCGAAATGCGTATCGACGCTAAAGAAGCAGGCAGCATTTATTGGAACGACTCGGTTGTCACCACTAAAAATCTGCCTTACGCTTTGGAATCTTAGACCAGATTACTGGTTTTTATCGGAACCTTGCTTGGATGTGTCAGGTAGCTGATTGGCTGGCTGTATCGGTAATGGCTGATCAATCACCTGATAGAATACTTCATCCTGCTTGATCATGCCGAGCTCGCTGCGGGCCCGTTCTTCTATCGCCGCTGTGCCCTGCTTCAAATCGCGCACCTCGGCATTCAAGGTTTCATTGCGCTGCTTTAACGCGGCATTCTTGTCTTTTTGCTCGGTTATTTGCTGGTTGACATTCCACACCCGCAACCAGCTACCCTTGCCTAGCCACAACGGATACTGCAGCAAGGCAATCAGAATAACAAAAATGAGCGTCAGTGCTTTCAAAACAATTCCTTGGGCGCATTGCGTTGTTGCTGCGGTGCTCGCAACCTCACTGTATCAACCCATACTATCTCGGCTTCTGTGCGCCGCGTGCCTTGCACTGCATCCCAAGTCATTTGTTTTGTGGGTTCATGCGCTATTTAAATAATTGGTAAAAGGCGCCCTTACCTGCATAGCTGGTCGCATCGCCCAATTCTTCTTCAATACGCAGCAATTGGTTATATTTAGCTACGCGCTCAGAACGGCACAGTGAGCCCGTTTTGATTTGCAGTGCATTGGTCGCCACAGAAATATCCGCAATGGTCGTATCTTCTGTTTCGCCGGAGCGATGTGACACTACAGCGGTATAGCCGGCGCGCTTAGCCATCTCGATGGTTTGGAAAGTCTCGGTTAACGTACCGATCTGGTTAACTTTGATCAGTACAGAGTTTGCCACACCGCGCTGAATACCTTCACGCAGGATTTTGGAGTTGGTTACGAACAAATCGTCACCGACAAGCTGGGTCGTTTTGCCCAGGCGTTTGGTGAGGATATCCCAGCCATCCCAGTCAAACTCGCTCATGCCGTCTTCAATCGTGATAATCGGATATTTGTCACACCAAGTCGCTAAATAGTCAGTGAATTGTGCAGAAGTCAGTGCCAACCCTTCAGATTCCAAATGATATCTGCCATCCTTATAGAATTCAGTACTGGCGCAATCCAGACCCAGATAAACATCTTTACCCGGCTCGTAACCGGCTGCAGAAATCGCTTCCAGAATCAATTGGATAGCTGCTTCGTTTGATGGCAGATTTGGTGCGAAGCCGCCCTCGTCACCTACCGTGGTTGCCAAACCTTTTTTGTGCAATGTTTTCTTGAGCTGATGAAACACTTCCGCGCCGCAACGCAAAGCCTCACGAAATGTTGGCAAGCCGGCCGGAATAATCATGAATTCCTGCATATCAACGCTGTTATCGGCATGCGCACCACCATTAATGATATTCATCATCGGCGTTGGCAGCTGCATGGCGCCAGAACCGCCTAGATAACGGTACAGCGGCAACCCGCTCTCTTCGGCCGCTGCACGCGCGCAAGCCATCGAAACCGCCAAGATTGCATTGGCGCCCAGGCGGTCTTTGTTTTCAGTACCATCCAGTTCAATCAGAGTTTTGTCGATAAAACTTTGTTCTTCGGCGTCCAGCCCAATAATCGCCTCTGTTATTTCCGTATTCACATTTTCTACCGCCTGTAACACGCCTTTACCCAGATAGCGGTCTTTGTCGCCGTCACGCAGCTCCATTGCTTCTTTAGCGCCTGTAGATGCCCCCGACGGCACGGCCGCACGGCCAATTACGCCGCTTTCCAGCAAAACGTCAGCCTCAACAGTTGGGTTACCGCGTGAATCCATAATTTCGCGGGCGATGATATCTACGATGGCGCTCATGACTTTCTCCTAAAATTTACAAATTAACTTCACTTAATAACTTCCACTTACAGTCTTCTTATAATGTTGATTCAATAAAACCGGCTTTTTTTACCAATTTATCCAAGTCTACCAACACATGCAGCAAATCTTCCATCTTATGCAGCGGCCATGCATTTGGGCCATCAGACAATGCCTTTGCCGGGTCAGGATGTGTCTCCATGAACACGCCTGATATACCGCTTGCCACAGCAGCCCGCGCCAATACTGGCACAAACTCACGCTGCCCGCCGCTTTTATCACCCTGGCCGCCCGGTTGCTGCACCGAGTGCGTGGCATCAAATACCACCGGGCAATTAGTCTCACGCATAATCGCCAGGCCGCGCATATCTGAAACCAGTGTGTTATAGCCGAATGAAGCACCACGTTCGCACACCATAATGGTATCCGCGCCGCCATTGGCTTCCTTGGCCTTGTTCACCACTTGCAACATATCATGCGGGGCTAAAAACTGGCCTTTTTTGATGTTCACCGGCTTACCACAGGTTGCCACTGCCACGATGAAATCGGTTTGACGGCATAAAAACGCGGGGGTCTGTAGCACATCCACCACGGCCGCCACATGTGGCACCTGCTCTTCGGTATGCACATCGGTCAACACAGGCACGCCGATTTGACGTTTCACTTCATCCAGAATTTTCAAACCTTCCTCCATGCCAAAACCGCGAAAGGTCTTGGTGGAACTGCGGTTGGCTTTGTCGTAAGACGATTTGTAAATAAACGGAATGCCGACTCTAGCTGCAATTTCTTTCAATTGCCCGGCTGTCTCAATCGCGAACTCTCGTGATTCAATCACGCAGGGGCCTGCAATTAAGAATAGTGGTTTATCCAGGCCAACTTCAAAGCCGCATAATTTCATTTATTTTGCCTTTCTATTTTTTATAGCGGCCTCAACATAGGCTTTAAACAGCGGGTGCCCAGTGCGCGGATTCGAAGTAAACTCCGGGTGGAACTGACAAGCCACAAACCAGGGATGCGTACTTTGCGGCAATTCAATCATTTCACATAAGTCTTCAGTCGGGGTGCGTGCAGAAACCACCAGGCCAGCTTTCTTTAGCTGCTCAACATAATGATTATTCACCTCATAGCGGTGACGATGCCGTTCATTCACCTGTGTACCATAAATGCTGGCCGCCAGTGTATTCGGTTCTATCGGACAGCTTTGCGCACCCAGACGCATGGTGCCGCCAAGATCCGAGTTTTCATTACGCACTTCCAGTTTACCTGTTGCGTCTTTCCATTCGGTGATCAGGCCAATCAGCTTGTGCGGCGCATCTGCATCGAACTCGGTACTGTTGGCGTCTTTTAACCCCGCCACATTGCGCGCGAATTCAATGACCGCGAGTTGCATGCCCAGACAAATTCCCAGGTATGGGATTTTATTCTCACGCGCAAATTTGATCGCCGCAATTTTGCCTTCAGTACCGCGTTTGCCGAAACCGCCCGGGATCAGAACCGCATCCATGGCTTTTAACGCATCAGTGCCACTTTTTTCAATATCTTCACTATCAATATAGTGAATTTTTACTTTGGATTCGGTATGAATGCCCGCATGGATCAAGGCTTCCGTGAGCGATTTATAGGAATCGGCCAAATCGACATACTTGCCCACAAAGGCAATATCCACAATGTGTTTAGGGTGCGCCAAGCGTTCTGTGATGTGCTTCCAGCTGGACAAATCAGCGGCCTTGGCCAAAATATCCAGCTTATGACACACGATCTCATCCATCATCTGCTCATGCAGCAATCCAGGGATTTTGTATATCGAGTCGCTATCAATCGCACTGATTACCGCCTCATACGGCACATTGGTGAACAGCGCGATTTTGCGTTTTTCGTCTTCGGGGATTTCACGCTCGGCACGGCACAGCAGAATATCCGGTTGAATGCCGATTTCGCGCAGCTCTTTGACCGAGTGTTGTGTTGGTTTGGTTTTGAGTTCACCGGCAGTAGGAATCCATGGCAGTAATGTCAAATGCACATAGCAGGTGTTGGTCTTGCCCTCTTCAAAACCCATTTGGCGGATGGCTTCCAGAAATGGCAGGGATTCGATATCGCCCACCGTGCCACCCACTTCTACTATCGCTACATCTGCACCTTCTGCGCCGCGTTTGATGTGCGCTTTGATTTCATCGGTAATGTGCGGAATCACCTGTACCGTTTTGCCTAGATACTCGCCTCTACGCTCTTTTTTAATCACGCTTTCGTAAATCTGGCCGGTCGTAAAATTGTTGCGCTTGGCCATGCGCTGCGAGATAAACCGCTCGTAATGGCCCAGGTCTAGGTCAGTTTCTGCGCCGTCATCGGTTACAAACACTTCTCCATGCTGGAAAGGCGACATGGTACCAGGGTCAACGTTGATATACGGGTCGAGCTTAAGCATGGTCACTTTGATGCCACGCGATTCGAGAATAGCGCCTAATGAGGCAGCAGCGATACCTTTACCAAGTGAGGAAACTACACCGCCGGTTACGAATACATATTTGGTCATGGAAAAGGCGCTTCATTATTCATTGCAGACGGGAGACTATTTTACTGTAAACGCACCGCCGCCACAATCAAAGGCAATGAGATTTAGGCAATTTTTTGATGCCCATCGCACAAACAAAATCTTCAGCATTGCTTAACCAAAGCAAGTGCCCGTTACCCTTTCCATTTGCCGTATCCTTTGAACTGATGAAACACTTCGCGCATTTCAGCTTCGGACAATATATGAGGGTTACCGATTTGCAAGGCGCGCCAGTATTGCTCGCACAGGCTTTCTACTTCAATCGTTACTGCCAGCGCATCTTCTAAATTGCAACCCAATGCAATCATGCCATGATTCGCTAACAAACAGGCTTTGCGCTCATGTAGAGCCGCCAGCGCGTTATCGGACAAACCCTGCGAGCCAAATAATGCATATGGCGCACAGCGGATGGTGTCGCCGCCTACTACCGCAATCATGTAATGAAATGGCGGAACGTCTTTCTGCAAACAGGCCAAGGTGGTAGCAAACATGCTATGCGTGTGAATCACGGCATTGATTTCGGGGCGATTTACCAGAATATCGCGGTGAAAGCGCCATTCGCTCGAAGGCTTTTTCCCCTGCTCAAAACTACCGTCAAATTGCATGTATACCATGCTGGCAGCAGCCATTTCAGCTACTTCCATGCCCGAAGGCGTGACCAAAAATCCATCCTCATAGCGCACGCTGCAATTGCCCGCCGTGCCTTTATTCAAGCTGAGCTCCGCCAATTTTCTGACAGTACATAACAAATTTTCACGCAATGCGGTTTCAGAAGAGTTTTGCATATATTCTCAATCCATCTATATCAGTAAGCCATTTTTTGCCCGCGCGAAATAGCCCATTTCACGCTTGCCATAAATTTGGGTGAACTTGCTGGTGAATCACCATAATTTCTTAACAAACCCCAGCTACCCCATTTAGACCAGCCAGACATGCTATGGAAACTACATAACAAATCACCGCCAAGTCGCTCCCACGTTGCTAAATTTTGCGCATAGACTTCGCCCATTCTTGCATCTGCATTCGCCTGAAGAAACAGCTTGGTCAGTTTTTCATTATTCTCGGCACCGGCAATGCCCACCAAATGCTGGCCTGCCTCATAAGCTACCAACTTAAGTCCGTGCCTGTCTGCTATTTGCCTGCTATCTTTAATCCATTTTTCAGATTCAGGCAAACTGACTTTATGAATGTGATCAAATAGCTTGTCAAGATTCCATGATGCAACCTCTTTTTCTGCAACTCCGTCTTCGGCTGTGGGTGGCACACTGAGCGCAACGTAAGGTGCTATGGCAAGCACATCTGCGTTGCTTGCGGCATCCTGAAAACTTAGAATCTGGTCTGACACATAAGCACTGGCGGCTTGAGAGGCCAAAACTCTTATGATTCGCTCAGGCCCGCCATAGACTTCAGTCCAGATTTTGAATATTTGCACTGAACGATAAGCGTTAAATTTCCATGCTGCCTCCCAAGGCTTATCGGCAAACTTCAGGCGTTGGCCAGCTTTCCCTGCATAATCATTTTGGTCGAATGTGCCATTCCAGACTTCATTCGAATATTCCACCCATGCATGCAACTCGGGTTTCAGATTTTGCTTCACATACAGCGCAAACTGTTTGACGTAGTCATCATCTGCCTGGTGCGGCATGCAAAACCAGCCATCCGTATTCAGGCGATTGGCCAAATCCACCAACAATTCCAGTGGAACGCCCTTCGATGCATAACTGGCATCGGTCACTTCAGGTCGATCTGTCCATTTAATTTGGGTAGAATTATTGGTCTGCATAAAGTCCATAAACCTTAAACAGGCAATGCCAGACCAGCGTTTCAAGAAGTCCGGGTGCCATGGATTGCTTTGATAAGTTGGTTCAAATCCTGGCAGGATTACCCGAATGTTGCGAAGATGGTTTTGCGGGTTGGTTTTATGAATCTCTAAGAATAGCGGGCCTTTTGCAGCATCAACCCTGAGCACCATCCTGCCGGATTTGTTCTCCAGGCTGGCTTTATGGGCGATGACCGTTCCATTTGAAAAAGTTATGGTGCCTTCACCATCGTAAAGAATGACATAGTCTCCGCTTGGATATTGCTTGCCTTCGAGCGAGCAAATAATCCTGGTCGCATAGCAGTTCTTTGCCAAACGCTTAACCCAGCCATGCTCATCAAGCGCCAATGCCGGGCCAGTGCCCCAGCCACCATCCTTGATCTGGCTAACCCAGTCTCGTGACATGTGAAAAAAATCAACAAAAGGCTGCTCGGTGCTCCAGTCGGCAATACCCGCCAGATTGATGCCAAGGCGTGCGTTGGCGACAACCTCTTTGCTGCCCGAATTCTGTGTTTCCGACTTTCTGGCAAGCACGTTTTTAGCCCCTAGATATAACGTTGCAAGCGCGGCCGATGCGGAAATCGCTAAAAAATGCCTGCGTCCGATATTCAATTTGTTTTTCATTGGCTGCCCTTTTATGAGGCTGCTAAATCAACTGCAGCAATTGTTGCGGGGGTATATACACCCCGCTCGGTAATGATGCCGGTTACCAGCCTGGCAGGCGTGACGTCAAACGCGGGGTTAGCTGCCCGGGATTCTGCCGGAATCACACGTACCCGCTGCATCGCATCAGCGCCGGCTAGCCCCTGCATATATGCCACCTCATCACTATGACGCTCTTCAATTTCAATCTCGCTGGCACTTACAATACCCCAGTCTATGGTCGGGCTTGGTACGGCGGCATAAAAAGGAATGTGATTATCAAACGCGGCTAACGCTTTTAAATAAGTGCCGATTTTATTGCAGACATCACCATTCCGGGTCACGCGGTCTGCGCCCAGCAGCACCATATCGACGCTGCCCTGCTGCATTAAATGCCCACCTGCGTTATCGGTGATCACCGTGTGCGGCACGCCGTGTTGCGCCAGTTCCCATGCAGTCAGGCTGGCACCCTGGTTGCGCGGTCGCGTTTCTCCTACCCACACATGCACGTCCAAACCTGCGTCATGCGCGGCATATACGGGCGCAAGCGCGGTGCCGTAATCCACAGTGGCCAGCCAGCCCGCATTGCAGTGCGTCAAAACATTGAATGTTCTATTTTGATATGCCCGAATAATGAGCTCCAAACCATGCTGGCCTATTGATTTATTTTGCATGACATCTTCCTCGGCAATTTTTGCCGCTTCCTTCCAGGCGGCAAAATTACGCTGATTAGGCTGCAAAGCCTGCAGATGCGCTTGCATACGCTGTACCGCCCAGCGCAAATTCACCGCTGTAGGCCGCGTGGATATTAGCTCCTGGCCTGCTTGTAACAAATATTCATCAGAATCGTCATGCAAGGTCGCCAACGCCATGCCATACGCTGCCGCGACGCCTATGAGCGGCGCACCCCGCACCTGCATGGTTTTAATGCTGTGCGCCATTTGCTCCAGCGATTCGACGCGCGCAATTTCAAATGCAAAGGGCAATCTGGTCTGATCAATGATTTCGATAAACTTACAGCGCGGATCTGGCCAGATGGTACGAAAATGTTGTGCATTCACCAGCATAATTTAATACGTGTTTCCCTCGAATTACATGGATATTTTTAACAAAAACAACCGAAATATTTTAATAAAAAGTTTGCTTTTTTTACGGTTTTGTTTTTCATGTTTTTTCATCCACAAAATCTGTGGATAACTTTGTGGATTACTGTGTCTTGAAAACGTAACATATCAATTTATAAGGCTTTTTTCAAAAAGTTCATTTTTTAATCTACTTTTTTTATTATACAAATCAATGAGTTGCAGTATACCCTTGGTTTAATAAGGGTTTTTTGCCAATGTTAATGTAATACTTGAAGTGGTGTGCATAAGCCAGCTAGTTTAGGTAAAATTTGCACTGCATTTTTGCTTGTAATTTCAATGATTTGCGCTACTTCCATACCCCTTAAATCGGCAAGCACCTGGGCTATCTTTGCTAGCTCTGCGGGGCTATTTCTCGCCTTGGTTCCAATCCATTGCGGCGGAATATCCGGCGCATCAGTTTCAAGCACGATTGATTCGAGTGGCAGGCTTATGGCTAATTCGCGAATGTTGAGCGCGCGCGGGTAAGTCATCGCGCCGCCAAAGCCTAATTTGAAACCAAGCTGGATAAAAACCTCTGCCTGCTGCCGGCTGCCGTTAAATGCATGCGCAATGCCGCCGCTTACCTTATAACGACGTAAATACTTCAGAATCTCGTCCACGGCTCGGCGCACATGCAGAATCACCGGCAAATTAAATTCATTGGCGATTTTCAGCTGTTCAGCAAAAAAATATTCCTGCGTTTCTCTATTCTGCTTGGTAACGAAGAAATCCAATCCGATCTCGCCCACCGCGACCAGCTTGTTTTCTATTGAAAGTTGCTGCCGGATGAGCGCATGCAACGCCTTGATGTCGCTGGGGCTGGCGGTGTCAATATACATCGGGTGCATGCCCAAGGCATAGCAGCATTGCGGGTGCTGGGCCGAGATGTCAATCACCTGCTGGAAATTGTTCGGTTCGACCGATGGCACGACGATGACCCCCACCCCTGCCTGCCTGGCCTGGCTGGCGACTACATCACGATCCGCATCAAACTCGGCGGCATCAAGGTGGCAGTGCGTGTCAATCAGCATAATTGGGCTTTGCACGCAGCCGAATATCGGCGCCTATCTGACGCACATCCAGAATATCCAGCGCAATCGCCTGATTCATATCAGTGAACTCAGGCATGGCAAACATGCCTTTTGCAATGCACCCCATCAGTTTGGGCGCATAATAAATCAATAGCTCATCAAGCAGACCTTGTGCCATCAAGGCGCCATTCAGACTTTCGCCGCCCTCACATATCACCTCATTGATTTGCTGGCTTGCAAGGTGGCTTAGTAGCGTTCTGAGGCATACTCTGCCCTGCTCATTCGGGATGCAAAGCAATTCTGCACCAGCCGCCAGCAATTGCACCGCTTTGTTTTGAGCGTCACTTGCAAATGCAATGAGTACATTCCCACCCTGCAATATTTTTGCATTAATTGGTATCCGCAATTGGCTATCGACGATCACCTTTAATGGCTGCCGGCCAATATCCATGCCGCGAACAGACATGCTCGGGTTGTCCGCCAGCACTGTGCCCACGCCGGTGAGTATGGCACATGAACGTGCGCGCCAGCGCTGCACATCCAGCCGCGCTGCTTCACCCGTGATCCATTGGCTTGCGCCATTGTTCAGCGCGGTTTTACCATCCAGGCTCGCGGCGATTTTGCTGCGCACAAAAGGCCTGTCACATGTCATGCGCGCGATAAAGCCCGGGTTGAGCTCCTGTGCCTGACGCTCCATCAAACCAGTTTTAACCTCAATATTATGTGATTGTAATTGCGCCAGACCACTCCCGGAAACCTGCGGATTGGGATCCTGCATGGCGACAATGACATTGGCAATGCCTGCATTAATAAGAGCCTGCGAACAAGGCGGGGTGCGGCCTGTGTGGCTGCATGGCTCTAGCGTGACATACGCTGTCGCGCCTTTTGCCAGTTCGCCAGCCTGACGTATCGCGAATATTTCGGCATGCGGCTCGCCGGCTTTTAGGTGTGCGCCTTCACCTACGATTTTGTTGTCTTTGACGATCACGCATCCTACGCGCGGGTTGGGCATGGTGCTGTATAAGCCCTGCTCGGCTAGACGCAGGGCGCGTGCCATGAACTGATGATCATCCGCCGTAAACATATGCCATCTTAACCATGTTTACTTAATGCAGCCATCAATGCGATGAGATGCGGCTTTGCACAAGGTTGTCATTGTCATCAAAAAACACCAGCAGTCCATGATACACATGCATACATTTGCCTAGGTCGTATTCGATGAGATTCTTCTCTTCATAGCTGGGCCGGCCCAACAAGGCCGTCACTGCATCGCGTTTAACGCCTTTGGACAATATGTTCTTTTGCAAATCGTAAGCCATATCGCCGCGCTTGCAATCGGTATTGATGGTGGCCACACTTTGCATCCATCCGACCTGATCAAATTTCTCATTGCCGAACATGATGGGATCTTTAAACATCCACCATGCAAAAAATAAGATAGTAATCAGCACGGTAATCAGCGCCAGCGCGATCGAAGAGATGCTAATTAATTTCATATTTGCTGACTATAAATCCCAAAAACACATCATAAACCGCGAATCACGTCGTGGAAGTCATCCACATCGGAAAAGCTGCGGTACACCGAGGCAAAGCGGATATACGCAACCTTATCCATGACTTTAAGCTCCTGCATCACGCTTTCGCCCAAGTCGCGTGCAGGAATTTCACGCACACCCAAGCTCAATACTTTTTGCACAATGTGGTCGAGCGCACGGTCGACATATTCCGTCGGTACCGGGCGTTTATGCAAAGCCCGCGTGAATGATAGGCGCAGTTTCTCGCGATTGAATTCCTCGCGCGTGCCGTTGGCCTTTACTACTTGCGGCAGATGCAATTCAGCCGTTTCGTAGGTGGTAAAGCGCTTATCACATGCGCCGCATTTACGGCGGCGGCGAATCGAATCGCCTTCGTCATTCACTCTGGAATCAATGACTTGCGTGTCAACAGCACCACAAAAAGGACATTTCATGATTTCACTATACTATGTAAAGAACTATTAAAATACTCACTATTACCGCCAAACCCCTCAGCCAAGGCATTTTCAGTTTTGCTGTAATCAAAAGATCAAAAACAACATAAAACAAAATAATCAAAAAAATTTGGAAGATTTTGTCCATATTTTTTGTTACGCACCATACACTGGAAACTTAGCCGTCAACGCATGCACCTTGTCTTTAGTCGCGGCAATGACCGCATCATTGGCCGGGTTATCCAGCACGTCAGCAATGAGGTTGGCAACCTGACGCGCTTCTTCTTCCTTAAAGCCGCGTGTGGTAATGGCCGGCGAGCCAATACGGATACCGGACGTCACAAACGGACTTTCCGGGTCATTCGGAATCGCATTTTTATTCACGGTAATATGCGCCAAACCAAGTGCCGCATCGGCCGCCTTGCCGGTTAAGCCTTTTGGACGTAGATCGACCATGAACATGTGCGACTCAGTACGGCCAGAAATGATACGCAAACCGCGCGCTGTCAGCGTTTCGGCCATTGCCTGCGCATTTTTCAATACTTGTTGCTGGTATGCCTTAAACTCGGGCTGTGCAGCCTCCAGGAAAGCTGTCGCTTTACCTGCAATCACATGCATCAGCGGGCCGCCCTGCAAAGCCGGAAACACGCTTGAATTGAGCGACTTTTCAAATTCGGCTTTCGCCAGAATGATGCCGCCACGTGGGCCACGCAGGGTTTTGTGTGTGGTAGACGTCACAAAATCCGCATGCGGCACCGGATTGGGATACACGCCTGCAGCAATCAAACCGGAGTAATGCGCCATATCTACCATGAAATAAGCGCCAACTTTTTTAGCGATTTCTGCCATGCGCGCCCAATCGAAACGCAGCGCATAGGCGGAAGCCCCGCCAATCAACAGCTTTGGCTTGCATTCCAGCGCGATGCGCTCCATCTCGTCGTAATCAATCTCTTCCTTATCGTTCAGGCCATACGGCACGATATTGAATAGTTTGCCTGATAAATTAGCTGGCGAACCGTGCGTTAAATGGCCACCGTGACCAAGATTCATGCCCATCACAGTGTCGCCTGGCTTGAGAATAGAAAAATACACCGCCTGATTGGCCTGAGAGCCGGAATGCGGCTGCACGTTGGCATACTCCGCACCGAATAAGGCTTTCAGACGGTCGATTGCAAGTTGCTCTACCTGATCCACAAACTCACAGCCGCCGTAAAAACGCTTACCTGGGTAGCCTTCTGCATATTTGTTGGTGAGCTGCGAGCCCTGCGCCTGCATCACCGCAGGGCTGGTGTAGTTTTCTGAGGCTATCAGCTCGATGTGCTGATCCTGGCGCACCACTTCAGCATCAATCATTTGTGCGAGTGCTGGGTCGGCGACATTTAGTGTTTTTGAAGTGCTGAACATGACAGTAATTTTTTCCAAAAATATTTGAAGAATTGAATGCTGCATTTTAACACGCCGTAGCCTTACATAAAGTTGTTGTTGCTAAAATCTCTGCGACCTAAAACTTAATCCCATTTGCACCAAACTGGTTCAATAAGCACAGGTTTGGTTGCACACAATATTCCGCCACTGGACAATAAAAACTTAACTTATTGTTTTAATAGAATTAAATAATTGGCATGCAGATTGCTTAATATCAATTAGCGTATATCTCCAATGTCGCTCCCCATTTGCCCAGCACCAGCTGGGCTTTTTTTGCCAAATTTTTTACATTCCGTGCATCTATGCTGGTGTCAGCAGTCGAGGTGCGCGCTATAATCACGCTACAAAGTTTTGAGGGCAACATGATGAAGTGGACGGACAGCCAAAGAATTGCCGAAGAGTTGTTTGACAAGTATCCGGATATCGACCCGAAGTCCATCCGTTTTATCGATTTAATGGAGTGGGTCATGGCGCTAGATGGCTTTGATGATGACCCGAAACACTGTGGCGAAAAAATATTAGAGGCGATTCAGCTCGCATGGATAGAGGAAGCTGATTAATTATGTTTGAAGCCCTGTTTCTACTGTTTATCAAGCATTTTATTTGCGACTTTCCTCTGCAGGCCAATCCGTGGATATACCGCAACAAAGGCACCTACATGCACCCCGGAGGTATTACCCATGCAGGCATACATGCAATAGGCACCCTGTTAGTGTTGGCACCGTATATCGGCAGCGCATGCCTGCTGTATGCCGCAATTGACATGGTGCTGCATTACCATATCGACTGGGCGAAAATGAATGTAAGCAAACACTATGATTTGCAACCTAATAACAGCGACCGTTTCTGGATATTGCTGGGCTTCGATCAGCTGCTGCACCACATCACCTATTTTGCAATTGTTTATTTTGCTTTCAACTTAAGTCTATAAAAACTATGCAACTACCTAAAGAAATCTTCAAGGCCTATGATATTCGCGGCATCGTCGGCAAAACCTTAACTCCAAAGATCGTCGAGATGATTGGCCATGCACTGGGGAGCGAGGCAAAACAGCGCATGCAACATGAAATCTGCATCGGCTATGATGGCCGATTATCTGGCCCAGAACTGGCCGAGGCTTTGTCGCTAGGCATACGCAAAGCCGGCGTGAATGTAGTGAATTTAGGCATGGTCGCCACACCGATGGTGTATTTTGCGGCGTATCACCTGAACAACAACTGCGGCGTCATGGTCACGGGCAGCCATAACCCGCCCGATTATAATGGCCTGAAGATGGTGCTGGCGGGTGAAACGCTTTCCAACGAAAGTATCCAGAGTTTACGCAACCGTATCGAGCAGAATCATTTTGCCTATGGCGAAGGCCTTGAGCGCAGCTATGATATTGCGCCAGACTATATCGCAAGGATCAAGGCCGATATCAACCTCGCACGTCCATTACAAGTGGCGGTAGATTGCGGCAACGGCGTGGCAGGGGCGTTTGCCAAGCAGCTATACAATACTATCGGCTGCCATGTCGATGAATTGTTTTGTGAGGTAGACGGGCATTTTCCAAATCATCATCCCGATCCATCCGTGCCTGAAAATTTAAATGACTTGATTGACACGCTCAAAACTACGCATGCAGAAATCGGCCTGGCGTTTGACGGTGATGGCGACAGGCTGGGCGTGGTCACCAAAGACGGCAACATTATTTACCCGGATCGGCAATTGCTTCTGTTCGCAGAAGACGTGCTGAGCCGCAATGCCAAGGCCAATATCATTTTTGACGTTAAATCGACACGCAACTTGAGCCCATGGATACATAAACTTGGCGGCAACCCGATTATGTGGAAAACGGGCCACTCGCTGGTCAAAGCCAAGATTAAAGAAACCGATGCCGCATTGGCGGGCGAAATGAGTGGACACATCTTTTTTAACGATAACGATAGCCACGGCAAGAAACGCTGGTACGGCTTTGATGACGGCCTGTATGCCGGGGCGCGCCTGTTGGAGATTTTAAGCCATTTTGACAATCCATCCGAAGTGCTCAACAACCTGCCTGATAGCGTCAGCACGCCGGAGCAGCACATCCAGATGCAGGAAGGCGAACCGCATGCGCTTATCGCACAATTACAAAACCAATCCAACACCTCGGCCAAATTTGCTGGTGCAACCAAAATCATCACCATTGATGGCCTACGCGTGGAATATGCCGATGGCTTTGGTTTAATGCGCCCTTCCAACACGACGCCGGTGATTGTACTGCGCTTTGAGGCAGATAACGAACTGGCGTTAAAACGCATTCAGGCACAGTTCCGCGAGGTGATCTGGAGCGTAGCGCCTCACGTTGCCTTGCCTTTCTAGCTTAATTGAAAGGCATGTCACGCAGCTCAATTTTTTTCGCCATCATTTGGCTAAGCCTGGCTTTCATCATTTACATTCTGGCCGACAATATTCAAAACCCCAATAAGGCATGGCGATTAGGGAATAATGCTAATTCTGTCGTGCTTAAACGCGGCACCGATGGCCACTATCGTGCCGAGGCGCTCATAAACAATCAGACAGTGAATGTACTGGTGGATACTGGCGCAACTGGCGTGGCGATCTCGCAGGCCGTGGCCGATAAACTCAATTTGAAGAGTATCGAAGCCATACGCACCAGCACTGCTAATGGCGATAGCGTGGGCTATATGGTGCGGCTGGATTCAGTAAAAGTGGGCGGCGTAGAAGCTAAAAATGTTTCCGCCATGATCGCGCCAAACTTAGAAGGTGACGTACTGCTCGGTATGAGTTATCTGGGTCGTATGGACGTGCGGTTGTACAAAGGCCAGATGATCATTAAACAGGTAAGCGATTAAGCGGGTTGAATCATTTTTTCATCATAACCAGTTGTATTTAAATCATTAATTTTTAGTCTTCAAAAAAATTGTAAGTAATTTTAGTTTTGCCATGACTAATGGTGGCTAGCTAGCAAACTTGACTTACTCGCCAATTAGAACTTTTAGGAGATTTAAAATGAACTTTCAATTTAAAAAAACAGCGCTTGCCGCCAGCATGCTGCTGTCTGTTTCTGCAACGGCTTTTGCTGCAGACGCCATGCTGGCTACTGGCGGTTATGCACGCCAGTTACAGAAAATGGAAATGATGAAAATGCTGGACGCAGATGGTAATCATATGGTCACTGCAGCTGAAGCAGATTCTTATTACAACAGTGTTTTTGACGCACTCAACAAGGATGGTGACGACTCATTGGAAGCCAATGAATGGGCTGGCCCCACCAATAAAACCAAAATCGATATCGCCACTGGCGGCTATAGCCGTGAATTGCGCTCGATGAAAATGATGAAAATGATGGATGCCGATAATGATCATAAGGTAACCAGAGAGGAGTTTTTAAATTATCATAGAGCAGTTTTTGCACGCTTAGATAAATCTGGTGACCAAGAGTTATCGGCCCAAGAATGGGCAGCTAAGCTTTTGGGTGGCAATTAAATCTAGCTGTAATTTCATGTAATAAGCCAGCGTTTCTGCTGGCTTATTACGTTTTGTCTTTACGTAATCACTGTCGGCTTATCTCGTCCAGTGCGTTGTTTTAATTCAGAAATCTCAAGCGCAATCTGGATCATCTCGCTCAATGCCACCTGAGCATCTAAATGGTGGTTATTTACATCCGGCTCGAACGCTTCCAAATAGATGCGTAGAGTCGCACCTTCAGTGCCGGTGCCGGAAAGCCTGAACACAATGCGCGAGCCGCAGGCGAATAGAATCCGGATGCCCTGCCCCGTGCTGACAGAGCCGTCTACCGGGTCGGTATAGCTAAAATCATCGCAGGTTTTAACCGTGTATTTGCCGAAACCTTGATTTGGCAATGTGCCAAACTGGTCTTTGAGGTGCTGCATCACACCGTTGGCGGCCTCGCTGGGGATTACCTCATAATCATGCCGGGAGTATACATTGCGGCCATATTCCGCCCAGTGCGCCTTCACAATCGTTTCCACGCCTTGTTTTTTGGCAGCGACAATATTGAGCCAGCACAATACTGCCCACAGACCGTCCTTTTCGCGCACATGGTTACTGCCTGTGCCAAAGCTTTCTTCGCCGCACAAGGTCACTTTACCGGCATCCATCAGGTTGCCAAAGAACTTCCATCCGGTAGGCGTTTCATAACATGGAATATTCAGTTTCTGTGCCACCCTGTCCACCGCCCCGCTGGTGGGCATGGAGCGTGCAACGCCTGCCAATCCTTGCCTGTAGGCAGGGATCAGTTTTGCGTTGGCAGCAATAATCGCCAGGCTATCCGAAGGCGTCACAAAAAAATGGTTGCCTAAAATCATGTTGCGGTCGCCATCGCCGTCGGAAGCCGCACCAAAGTCAGGAGCATCATTCCCGTACAAAATATCCACCAATTCATGTGCATAGGTCAGATTCGGGTCTGGGTGGCCTCCGCCAAAAGTCTCACTCACTTCACAGTTCATCAGGCTGACTTCCGGTGCGCCTAAACGGTCAATAAGAATCTCTTTGGCATAAGGCCCTGTCACTGCATGCATACCATCGAACTTCAGCCTGAACCCAGATTCAAGCAATATCCTGATAGAATCAAAATCAAACAGTTCGGCCATTAAATCCGCATAGTCGGCGACCGGGTTAATCACCTGCACAATGAACCCGCCCAAATCCGTTTCCCCAGAGGCATTGATGTTAATCGAAGGCAAATCAGCCACTTTGTATTGCGAAATAGTTTTGCTTTTTGCAAAAATGGCTTCGGTAATTTTTTCTGGCGCAGGGCCACCATTGGCTGAGTTATATTTGATGCCAAAATCTTCGTCTGGTCCGGCCGGATTGTGACTGGCAGACAGAATAATGCCGCCGAAGGTCTGGTATTTGCGAATGATGTGCGATGCCGCCGGGGTAGACAGAATACCACCCTGCCCGACAATTACCTTTGCAAAACCATTAGCGGCCGCCATTTTGATGATGGTTTGAATGGCCTGTGCATTGTAAAAACGACCATCGCCGCCTACCGTGAGGGTTGCATTGGCTGGAATCTCTAAGGTGTCAAAAATACTTTGAACAAAGTTTTCCAGATAGTGCGGCTGCTGAAAAACCTTCACCTTTTTACGCAAACCAGAAGTGCCGGGTTTTTGGTCGGAAAACGGCTGTGTTGGTATGGTGATTATTTTCATCACTTTTTACTCTATGATTGTAATTACCTACAATATAAATTATGTTGGCCTCAGCGGCAACTATCCCATTAAATAGAAGCCTTGTCACAGCTCGCATTGACGTCCTTAGGCAATTTCAGACCATAATTGAGCATCAGGATGAAATCTTTATCATTTGCCAACATTTCAGGATCTTCCTCGCAGGCTTGCTGATTGCCTGCCGAGTCATTTCCGGCTGCTGTAAAGCCAACATTCAGTACAAACAGTTGCTGGCTGGTGTAATTATCGAGCATAGGATTCATATCTACCAATCCCGCAGCATTACGCGGATTGCTGCTACCTCCCGTAACAGGTGCGGCAAGAATGGTAAAGTTGTTGCCAATGTAGCTCAAAGCATAGTTACTGCCGGCATCCAAACTGCCCTGGTTAATCGCGTAACTGCCTGCTGCCTCGCCTGCAATGCGGCTAAGCGCGCCGGTAAGCATATCGCCACCCACCAATCCCAAACCGCCAATCGTAAAGGTGAACGGCAGCGGATCGGCATTGCCAGCGACTTTATTTTGTCCTGGATCGGCGGTGATAGTAATGGCGCGTGCGGTGATATCCGCAGTGGTGCTGGCACTGCTGCTGGTCAGATTGTAATTGCCAGCATCTGCACCTCCCAGACTAATACCGTTAATATTCACCGTTTTGCCAGCACCAGCGTTGCTGTCCGCAAAGTTGCCAGTGGCTGTTGCAACAGTGAGTACATCGCCGCCAAACGAGCCGGCAAAGGTTGCGCCGCCGGTATTGAGTGTAGCGGCAGAAGTTGCATCATAAATTTTGTTATTGGCAGTAATCCCGTTGACTGCGGTAATGTCGGCAGGGGTGATATTGGCTGCCAGGCCGGTTGGTTCGGCTACGGTATAATTGCCGGCGTCCGCACCGGACAAGCCTGTACCGGCCACTGTAACAGCTTTCGCATTCCCCACATTTTTATCCGAAAAACTGCCTGCACCAGCCACCAGCGAAACAACATCCGTGCCAAGCACACCGGAAAGCGTACCACCAGACAGGGTTGCATTGGTCGTTGCATCATATACTTTATTGCTGGCTGTCTGGCCGTTAACGGTTAAGCTGGCGGGCGTAATATTGGCTACAGCAGTGGCCGTAGGCATGGTCAGCGTATAATTGCCCGCATCGGCGCCCCCTAATGCTATACCACTAATATTCACTGTTTTACCGGTGCCTGCGTTCTTATCACTGAAGTTTCCGCTGGCAGCGGCCACATTCAGAATATCGGCGCCTAAAATGCCGGTAAAGCCGGCCGCGCCGGTGTTAAGTGTCGCAGCCGTAGTGGTGTCATAGATTTTATTGTTTGCTGTAATCCCCGTCACTGCGGTAATACTGGCTGGAGTTATGGTGCCGATATTTGCACTGGCGGTTGTACTTGCCAGTTGGTAGCCAAATACTGGTTTTGCGCCATTGCTGGCACTGGCTATACTGAGCGGATTAGATGAAACGGTTTTTCCAGCCCCTGCATTTTTATCATCAAAGCTGGCACTAGTGAGCGCTGAAAGCACGACGGTATCGCCGTCCACACTACCGATGCTGCTGACACTGAGCCCGCTAATCGCTGCATTGGTTGTAGTGTCATAGGTTTTTGCCACGGCGCCGCTAAGTGTGGGCGTAATCACAGGAGCCAGTGTGTATATAAAGCCGTCACCCGTTCCAAGAATTGTGTCACCTAATGTGGTATTGAATTGCTTGAAGTCGTGCGCAGTGATTAGGTTAGCGCCGCGTGTATCGTTTGCTGGATTCGTAGAGAACACCAGCCAGCGTGAGCCAGCCCCAGGTGTTAGCGTTCTGTTGCCGGGATTTAAAAAGTTTTGCGCGGCAGCAAGCGTGATAGAGGTGCCGGAGCCGGCACCTGTAGCGACAATATTGCCGCCGAGCATGAGGTCATTGCTTAACGTGCGTGCAGAAATCGTCCTGACGCTGGAAGCATTGATTGTCATTGCATTTGCATCCACCAGATTAACATCGCGCCCGCTGGTTACTGTGACGGCATTAAAATTATTGCTGGCGTTATTCAGCGTAATATTATTGCCAATTCCCGCATTCAATGTAGCAGTACCACCCACAGTGACCCCTGCATTTTGTGTAATGGCTCCTGCCGTCTGCAGGCTATAGTTGCCTGTAACATTAGTCGCACCAAGTTCAATCGCATTGATATCACGAATGCTGGCACTGCCTGCGGTAATGGCCAGGTTACTAAAATTGTTGGCCGCGTTGGTGGCTGTGACTGCACCTGTTCCGGCCGCGACAGCCAGTTGATTACCTGCAGCATTGATACTGCTGGCAAAAGTGACCGCGTTATTGCTGGTAGTCAATGTAGTGTTGGCTCCCAGCGTCACAGCATCATTATAGGCTTGCGGGCCGGTTGTTGCTACGGAACCGCCATTGATAGCGGTTGTGCCGCCCGTATTGGTGGTAAGCGCGCCAAGTGCAAACGTGTTGCCAATCGCGCCGTTTAGCATTAATGCGCCGTTGTTGTTAATAGTAAGCGTGCGTGCAACACCAGTGGAATTTATCGTACCGTTAAACGCAACAGTGCCTGCAGTACTCGCAGAGCCGCCGGTAGCGTTGATAGTCGTGTTTGCGGAAAGCACGGCGTTATCTGCCACTGTAATATTGCCGCCGGCACCGATAATACCAGTGCCAGTGGCTGCGCCGCCATTGGTGGAAATGCTGGTCATGGTAATGCTGGGGGTTGCGCCGCCAGCATTCAGCAGCACTGCTGCTCCATTACCGCCGTTCTGGTTCGTGCCTAAGCCTGCACTACCCGTCGCGGTTATAGCGCCCGCGGTAATATTACCGCCTGCAGTAATGGCAATTGCACCCGCATTTTTACCGGCATTGCCAGTAAGAACTGTGCCGCCGCTACTGACAAGTGCACCAGAAGTGATGCTTCCGGCAGCGGAGTTCAGATTAATATTGCCGCCGTTGCCGTTATTTCCGCCTGCGGTCGTAATCGCGCCGGTAGCCAAGGTTCCGCCAGCGTTATTGGAAACGGTCACGCTGCTTGCCATCCCACCTGCACCGGTACCGGTTGCATTACCGGTTCTGGCATTAAGCGCGCCGGTAGCTAAATCTCCCGCCGTTGAATTGGTGATTGCGATGGTTCCGGCGTTGCCGCCTGCAGCCGCACCGCCTGCGCCGGATGTACCGCCGGTCGCTGTAGCCGCGCCGATAGAGATGCCATTGGTGCTAGTGACATTCACACTGCCTGCGTTGCCACCAAGGGTGTTGGCGCCATTGCCATTGCTGCCAAAAGCCGTGATTGCGCCCGTCATGGTCACACCATTGCCGCTGATGCTGATTGCACCGCCGTTTCTACCTGCATTACCTGCGCTTGCCGTGCCGCCATTGGCAGTTACCGTAGCCGCACCAAGATTGACCGTATTGGTAGCAGAAATATTGATATTACCCGCATTGCTGTTTGCAGCGCCGCTTGCTGCGATATTGCCGGCCGTGCGTGTAACAGTTGCACCGGAAATTGTGATGCCGCCAACCTGCGAAGTAATATTGGCGCCAATCGCCAGATTGCCAGCACCGCTGTTGTCCGCATCAGCCTTGAAGTTGATAGAGCCAGTGCCACTCACCGCCACGGCAGCGTTGACGTTGATGTTATTATTGGCCTCAAGACGAATGCTGTTATTGACTGCCATGGTAATGGCACTTGCCACCGTGATATCGCGTGTGGCCTGTAAAAAGAGTTCCGAATAGCCTGTTACGTCAGCAATCTGGATTGTTGTCGTTCCGGCTGCGGGCGGATTGGCAAAAGCAATGTCCGGCGTACCATTGGCGTTATTGGGCGGCGAGGGCTGTGTTGAGGTATTAAGTAAAATATCCTGCGGATCCAGCAGAACATGGCCGCCCATGCCATTCAGAGCACCCACATCAATGACGCCTATGAAATCAAGGTTCCTTTTGCCGGAAACTTCAACAAATCCGCCGTTACCCGACAGCGCGCCGCCTTGCGCGCTGATGTTGCCGTAGTAGCGCGTAGTGTCATCTGACCACACCACCACTTTGCCGCCATCGCCGTTGTTTGTTGCATCTGCATTGATTTTTGCACCGCTTCCAATATACATCGTGCGCGCATTCTGTACGGCGGTATTTTTACCCTGATAATCTCCGCCAATCAATGCTGTACCGCCGCCTGTTTGCCCGGACACATCGATCGTCGCGCGATCGAGCAACGCAACCTGTTCACCGGTAACAGTGACAACGCCCCCTTTGCTACCTGCATCTTCGCCACGCGCCTCCAACTTGCCAGTGACTTTAACCTTAGAACCTGCGCCGCCTTCCAGACGGATCACACCATTTCGTTCGATCAGACTATTCGCTTGTACCACGCCATCCACATTGAGCGCAGCCATACGCGCATGGGTCGCAAGCTGTACCGTGCCGCCATTGGCCATGATGTTGCCGCTTTGATTGATAGCCGCAGTCAGCGCATCGCCACTCAACTTGACCTGTACCAGCCCATCACCATAAATGTCCAGCAGAGCAGATTGCGCTGAACCCAGCACCACGCTGCCATTGTTGGCTTGCAACGTGCCGCTGTTTTCAACTGCATTGCCGAGCAATGCGATATAGCCGCCATCTTCAGCGTGAATCACGCCCCGATTGATGACTGCTGCATTTGAATCACCATTAAACTGATAATGCCTAGCCAAAAAATCTTGGTCGCTTATTTGCATGGTCGTTGCCAGCAGACTGCCGACATTGATTTGCGCACCGGGCGCAAACAGCACGCCGTTGGAATTGGTTAAAAACAAACTGCCCGTTGCACTTAAGCTGCCAAAAATATGTGATGGGTCGGAACCAACAACCCTGAACAGCGCTACGCCCTGATTCGGCTGATAAAGCCTCACCGCCTCATTGGCCGCGATACCAAAAGACTGCCAGTTTACAATGGCTTGTTGACTGATTTGGTTAATGCTTAATGATTGCGCGTCGCGGACAAAACCAATATTACCTGCCTGCACCTGCTCACCCGTTGGCAGCGCTTGCGCCGGATTAAAAGCCCCGCAAATTAAAGCACTCAGCAGGATTCTCACATGCGCCTGCTGCGTTAAATTAAGCTGCTGCTGTGGTTTCATTATCTTGTTCATGTTCTGCTCCTAAGTTTTATTATTTTCTAAAACTCAGTTCTAATCTGCCCCCATGCCCTGGTCTCCGATTCCAAATCAACCCCTTCGATCTTGCTTTTCTGGTGCGATACCGTCAAATCCAGCATCCATTTTTTTGCAAACTGTACATCCACTCCCGCACCATAATGAGATGACCTGACATGATTGTCATTGCTTAACGCTTTGTGATCGATAATGCCCCTGCCATAATCAAAAAACACATACGGACTAAACTCTACACTCTTAAATACAGGCAAAAAGCTTGCCAACCCTGCCATCGGCAGCAATGTCCTTCGTAATTCGGCTCCAACAATCAAACCTCTATCTGACGAAGTTGGCAGCTCGCCGAATTCACGCCATCGGTTGATGCCACCGATGGCGAGCTTTTCAGCGCTGTCCAGGTTTTTACTTGCTCCTTGGAATTCACCCCTCAACATCATGTCATATGTCGCAGACAAAGGCTGGATGCGGGATCCGAACAGGTTGTATTTAACGAAATCCCCCGCAGTATCAGCGCCCGTGGCATCCAGTGATTTCGCCAGACTGTTCCTAAAACTAACATCACCCAACTTGAGGTTGAATCCCAGTTGATTAAAACCATTCAGCGCATCTCGCCAATCACCAAACAGGCCAAGTTCTATTGCATTGATGCTGCGGTGATTTTTTAACGCAAATGCCGAGACATCGTCAGAAACATCCTTGTAGGAAAGCCCAGCTCTTGAGGTGATATTGCCTTGCCTGGATCTCAGCATCGGCTGATCCAGAAACGCGCTGCCATAAGCACTGCTACCAGACGCGTCTAATATGGAAAATTCCCCGCCCAAACGGTAGTCCGAATACCCCGCATTCAGATTCAGGAGGGTTCCCGTTTCGTGTACGGGAACAATGTACCCAAGCTGCACAGCACGCTGGCGCTCTCCATTCGAGGTTTTTAGATTGAGTCCTAATCGGTCTCCCCTGCCTGCCAGGTTATTAAAAAACAAGCCTGCGTTAAGCACCTCCCGGCCGGTAAAGCGGTTGCCGTAGGTATTAGCCGTCACATAACCTGAAAAAAATGGCTGCGCCTGCACTTCTATCGACACATCGCTATAACCAACCTCCTGCCCGGGTGACAGCTCGGAGATTGCCTTGACGCCAGGCAGCGAGTTAACCAGGGTCACGTTTTTAACCAGATTGGATTCTTTGATTGCTTCGCTGCTTGCCAATCCATACGCCGCCATCCTCTTCAGAAAAGCCTCGTCCAGATTGCCTTTCATCTGCAGCTTCAACTCACCCAGATACCCCTCTACCACGGCTATTGTGAGTGTATTTTGGGTAATATCCTGTTCAGGCAAATAAGCTTCTGCCAGCATGAAACCATGTTGGCGATAATAGCGCGTCACCAAGGCCGTCATTGCGTTTAATTCTTTGATTCCTATGGGTTTTCCCAGATACCCTGTCAGCAGCAAAGACAGCTGAGCAGCGTCCACATTTTTGTTGCCCGTAAATTCAACGTGGTCGATAGTGACTTGAATGTCCGTACTGCTTTGCAACGGTGCAGGGTAAGGCTCACCCTTTCTTTCGATCTCAGGACTGGTAATCACGGGCGGAGCGGGCTGCGTTTCCAGGCGAGGCAGATTGGCAGGATCGGGTAAGTCGGTCGCGGCGAAAGCCTGTGAAGCAACAAATGAGACAAGAACTAGCAGACTGAACGTCGCTATCGCAGCGCGTGATGGCAGTTTGAAACGATTTACCCATGATTGCATAAGCGCTATTCTAACTTAGAAAAGCATGCAGTAAAAAGCAAATTTACATTTGATATGAATGTGTTACATTGCTTTTCATACAAAATACTACAAGAGCGCCTTGTAATTGAAGCAGGGTCAAGGCCAGGTCAGATAGCGCTGGTACTCCCAATCGCTGACTGAACGGCAGTAATCAAGCCACTCCGGTGTTTTCACGGCCAGGTATTCCGCTACATAATCTTCCCCCAAGGCCTTATTCAGCGCGGCATCAGCCGCTAATGCCGCAAGCGCGCCGCCCAGCGTTTGCGGCAAGGTTTTCACTCTGTGCCGCTTAAACTCGGCTTCGTTCCACTCATAAATATCTTCATCTATCGGCATGGGCGGCGTAAGCTGTTGCTCTACACCGTCCAGCATGGCAGCAATGGTGGATGCCAAAGCGGCATAAATATTACAGCTGCCATCCGTTAAGCGAAACTCCAGGCGGCCTGCAACCACGCGCGCGACAGTTGTGCGGTTGTTATAGCCCCAGGCAATGTGTGCGGGCGCCCACGTGGTGCCGGAAAGTGAGCGGCCAACCACCAGGCGCTTGTACGAATTGACCGAAGGCGCATGAAACGCCGCCAATGCCGGGCTGTGTGCCAGCATACCGGCGATGCACTCGCGACCGGTTTTTGACAAGCCGTGCGAATCTGTCTTATCAGCCATCACCGCCTGGCCTTGCGCATCCGTGAGTGACAAATGCAGATGCAGGCCGCTGCCGGGGCGGTCTGCAAACGGCTTGGGCATCAGGCTGAAAATCAGGCCCGCCTCTTCAGCGACATGGCTGGCAGCCATTTTGAACAAGATAAAATTGTCGGCCGCTTTGAGTGCGTCACTGTAATGGTAATTCAGTTCATATTGCCCGCTGGCGTCTTCGTGATCGATCTGGAATACGTCAAAACCACAAGCCGTTAACTCTGTTTCCATGCGGTGCAGCACATCCCGCACGCGTGACAGCGCTTGTAAATCGTAAGAGGGTTTGTCCTGATTGTCTTTACTGCACGGGACCGGCCGGCCATGCACATCTATATTCAGCAGAAAAAATTCCGGTTCTATGCCCACATTCAATGTCCAGCCGCGTGCCCGTAAACGTGCAATCTGGCGCAACAGCAAGCGGCGCGAACAACCCTCAAACGGCTTGCCATTTACCACGCCATTGCACACAATCCGCGCGTAACCCGGCATCCAAGGCAGCGGCTGCAAGGTGCTTAAATCGCCTTGCCCGTAAAACTCTGAACGCGCGCCATTGCGTGGCAGCCCCGTGCCCCATATCGATGGCCCGGCAAAACCTGCACCTGCATCGACAATATCGTCCAAATGCGCAAGCGGAATATATTTGCCTTTAGCTGCGCCATGAATATCCACAAACTGCGCGATGACAGTGTGCACGCCAGCGGCTTGCATGCGCTGTTTGGCTTGCTCAATAGTTTCAGTTTTTATAGCAGTATCATCCATTTTATTACTCAGGCCTTGAGTAAAGCGCGGTCAATGATATCTAGCGCTTCATCAAACACATGGTCTTGCACTGTGAGCGGGTATAGAAAACGAATCGCATTGGTATACACGCCGCAAGTAAGCAAAATCAGGCCCTCATCCAGCGCTGCCTTTTGCACGCGCTTGGTAATCTCGGTTGAAGGCTCGCCCGTATTTGGATCGAAAAATTCAGCCGCAATCATCGAGCCTAAGCCACGCACTTCTTTTAATGCGGGGGTTTTCGCCTGCGCTGATTTGAGCCGTCTGGTCAGTTTTTCGCCTAAAAAATTAGCGCGTGCTACCAGTTGCTCTTCTTCGATGATATCAATCACCGCATGCGCTGCTGCAATCGCCAGCGGATTGCCGGCATATGTGCCCCCCAAACCGCCAGGCGCAGGACCATCCATCACTTCCGCCTTGCCGCTTACGGCGGATAACGTGGTACCGCCCGCCATGCTTTTCGCCATGGTGATAATATCGGGAATCACATCGTAATGCTCGGCTGCAAACATTTTGCCGGTACGGCCAAATCCTGTCTGCACTTCATCGTAAATCAGCAGCATGCCATGCTCATCACATTCTTTACGCAATGCGCTCATCAACGCTGGGGGTGTGACATAAAAACCGCCCTCGCCCTGCACCGGCTCGATGATAATTGCTGCAACGCGCTTGGGATCTATATCGGCCTTAAACAAGGTATGCAGCGCATGCAGGCTGTCTTCAGCGCTAACGCCATGTATATCGATTGGAAACGGCACATGGTAAATCTCCGCAGGAAACGGCCCAAACCCAACCTTATACGGCGCCACCTTACCCGTAAGCGCGCAACCCATCATGGTGCGGCCATGAAATGCGCCGGAAAAAGCAATCACGCCCGGACGGCCTGTGCTGGCACGCGCGATTTTAATGGCATTTTCAACCGCCTCTGCGCCGCTTGAAAAAAAGCAGGTCTTTTTGGCGTGATTGCCAGGGGTGAGTTTATTAATACGCTCGGCCAAAGTGACATAACTTTCGTAGGGCAACACCTGATAGCAGGTGTGCGTAAATTTCTGCAATTGCGCTTCAACCGCTGCAACTACTTTGGGGTGGCGATGCCCGGTATTCAGCACGGCAATGCCACCCGCAAAATCAATATAACGGCGGCCCTCCACATCCCACACTTCAGAATTGAGCGCACGTTCAATAAAAAAATCTGCCATCACACCGATTCCGCGCGGGGTAGCAGCCAGACGGCGCTCATGCAAGGCCTGGTTGCTGGCTAGTTTATCGGATACGGTGTTCATATTATTTTCCTTTAGATTAGGCCAGCCGAATCCAAGTCGTTTTAAGTTCGGTGTATTTTTCCAGCGCATGCAGCGATTTATCGCGGCCATTGCCTGATTGCTTATAACCGCCAAACGGTACGGTAATGTCGTCTTCATCGTAGCTGTTCACATGCACTGTGCCTGCGCGTAAGGCCTTAGCTACCAGATGCGCGCGCGAAATATCACGCGTCCACACCGCTGCGGCCAAGCCATAATGCGTGTCATTGGCAATGCGAATCGCTTCCTCCTGCGTATCGAAAGTGATAACCGACAGCACGGGGCCAAAAATTTCCTCTGCCGCTATGGTCATGTCGTTGGTCACTTCATCGAACACGGTCGGGCTGATGTAAAAGCCGCCCGTTTCACTGCGTACGCGCTCGCCCCCCGCCAGCATTTTCGCGCCTTGTGTTTTACCGCTCGCAATATATTTGAGGACGTTTTCCATCTGCCCGCAATCCACCATCGCGCCCATGGTGGTATTAGGATCCAGCGGGTCGCCAGGCTGATAATTTTTAAGCGCTGCAAGCACTTTTCTGACAAATTCGTCTTTAATAGAACGTTCTACCAGCAACCTTGAAGGCGCGTTGCAGCTTTCGCCCTGATTGTAAAAAATAGAACCTGCAGAGGCCTCTGCAGCACGGTCTAAATCAGCGCAATCAGCAAACACGATGTTGGGCGATTTGCCACCCAGCTCGCACCAGGCGCGTTTCAGGTTGCTTTGCCCCGCCATTACTTGTATCTTTTTGCCCACCGCGGTCGAGCCGGTAAACGCGATGCAGTCCACATCCATGTGCATGGCGAGCGGCGATCCAGCATCTGGCCCAAAGCCCGGCAACACATTCAACACGCCAGCAGGGATACCCGCCTCCAGGGCCAAATCACCTAGCCGCAAAGCCGTGAGCGGCGATTTTTCGGAGGGCTTCAGCACCACACTGTTGCCTGCAGCCAAGGCAGGGGCAATCTTCCAGGCAGCCATCGCCATTGGGTAATTCCACGGCACGATTGCGCCGACCACACCAATCGGCTCACGCGTAATCATGGCCAAAGTATTATCTGCAGTTGGCGCGATTTCATCATAAACCTTGTCAATTGCTTCGCCAAACCAGCGCAGCGTATTGGCAGCAGAATTCACGTCCGAATTCAAACTCGCAGTAATCGGTTTACCCATGTCCAGCGTTTCCAGCAACGCCAATTCTTCTTTATTTTTTAGAATCAAATCAGCAAAGCGGATCATGGTTTGTTTGCGCTCTTTGGGTGACAAGCCTGCCCAGCGCCTGTCGTTAAAGGCTGCGCGCGCAACACGGACCGCCAAATCCACATCAGCGGCTTTGCAGCTCGCCACATCAATAAGCTTACGATTATCAATCGGCGAAAAACACTCAAAAGTTTGGCCATCGGCAGCATGCACGCGCTTGCCGTTGATAAAAGCACGGCCATCTATTTTTAATGTTTTTGCGCGTGCATGCCAATCAATCAAGTTTTCTGAATCCATGCTTATTTATCCAATCCTGCCATGGCGATATATTTGATTTCCAGGTATTCATCAATGCCATAGTGCGACCCTTCACGCCCCAGCCCCGATTGTTTCACGCCGCCAAACGGCGCAACCTCGTTGGAAATCATGCCGGTATTAACGCCCACCATGCCATATTCAAGCGCTTCCGCCACGCGCCAGATGCGGCCGATATCGCGGCTGTAGAAGTACGAGGCCAAGCCGAACTCGGTGCGATTAGCCATTTCAATCACTTCCTCATCTGTCTTGAAGCGGAATAACGGCGCCACCGGGCCAAAGGTTTCTTCGCGGAAAATCATGCTATCCGCAGTTACATCCGCCAGCACCGTCGGCTCAAAAAAAGTGCCTCCTAGAATATGACGTTTGCCGCCTTGCATAAGTTTTGCACCTTTTTTAACGGCGTCCGCAACATGGCTTTCTATTTTTTCGACGGCTGCGCTGTCAATAAGCGGGCCTTGCGTTATGCCCTCTGCAGTGCCTTCGCCGACCTTAAGCTGGCCAACTTTGGCTGCGAGCTTTTTAGCAAACGCATCAAATACGCCATCCTGCACAAACAACCTGTTCGCACACACGCAAGTTTGGCCGGCATTACGGAATTTGCTGATCATCGCTCCTTCTACCGCAGCGTCCAAATCAGCATCGTCAAACACGATAAATGGCGCATTGCCACCCAATTCCAGCGAAAGTTTTTTGATGGTATCGGAACACTGGCGCATCAGAACACGGCCAACTTCGGTGGAGCCTGTGAATGAAAGCTTGGTCACGACCGGGCTTTCACACATCACTGCGCCAATTTCGCGCGCCTTACCGGTAATGACTTGCAGCACACCTGCTGGAACACCCGCTTCTTCAGCCAACACCGCCAATGCAATGGCGGAAAGCGGTGTTTGTTCGGCTGGCTTGATGATCATGGAGCAGCCCGCCGCAAGCGCTGGAGCTGCTTTACGCGTGATCATAGCCACAGGGAAATTCCACGGCGTAATCGCAGCCGTCACGCCAATCGGCTGCTTGATCACCAGCAGACGGCGGTCGCCCGCTGGTGACGGAATCACCTCACCATAGACGCGTTTGGCTTCTTCTGCAAACCACTCGATAAAGCTGGCGCCGTAAGTAATTTCGCCGCGCGCTTCTGCCAGCGGCTTGCCCTGCTCTGCCGTGAGAATTTGCGCCAGATCTTCGCGATACTGAATAATTAAATCAAACCAGCGCCTCAGAATCACCGAGCGAGCCTGTGCGGTAAGCGTTTTCCAGGCCTTTTGCGCGGTTTCTGCAGCAACAATTGCGCGCTCGGTTTCTGTGCGACCCATGCGCGGCACTTTACAGACAACCTGCCCGTTTGCAGGGTTGGTTACAGCGATTTTCTCGCCAGAGTCCGCACCGACCCAAGCACCAGCCAGCCAAGTACTACCAGGCCTGAGTAACGTTGCGTAATCTAATTTTAGTGTCATGAGACTGCCTGTTATTTATTCGCATCGCTGTAGGCAAGTGCCATTTCGCGTTTGCGTTTGCGCTCCTGATGCGACTGGTAAAAACTCGATGCCACAACGGCGATAGTCACGACAACGATAGTCACGGTAGCCACCGCATTAATGGTAGGATTTAAGCCCAGCCTAGCGCGCGAAAAAATCACCATCGGCATCGTGGAATAACCTGGTCCAGACAAGAATGAGGACAGTACAACATCATCAAACGACAGCGTGAAGGTCAGTAAAAACGCCGAGACAAGCGATGGCGTCAATAATGGCAAGGTCACCAGTGTAAACACCTGCCATGGTTTGCAGCCCAGGTCCATGGCGGCCTCGTCTAACCTGCTATCCATTTCGCGCAAGCGGGAAGTCACCACGACCGCCGCATAGGCGGTGCCTAGCAGCGCATGCCCAAGCAGTATAGTAAACAGGCCTCGCTCTGGGAAACCCAGCCAGTGCTGGATGGAAACCAGCATTAATAGCAATGACAAACCCACAATTACATCAGGCATCACTAGCGGGGTGCTGGCCATAGAAGAAAGCAGTGCACGCCCGCGAAAGTGAGTGTAACGGTGCAGCGCAAAAGCCGTGAACGTACCAAAAAACACCGACATTAGCGCGGATAGAAAAGCAATTTTTAACGATAAGAATACCGCTGAAATCAAATCACTGTCTTCCATTAATGCACTGTACCAACGCATACTGGCATGCGACCAAACGGTGACCAGCTTGGAATCGTTAAATGAAAACACAACGAGCGTAATAATGGGTAAATATAAAAACGCATAAACCGCGAACATCCAGCCCTTGGCAAAGAGCTTATTTGAGGCCTGACTCATGATTTAGCCTCCTCTAGCTTCGCTTCTGCTTTATTTAAAATCGCCATCGGCACTAGAATAATCAGTATCATCACAACCGCCACAGCGGCCGCCATCGGCCAATCGTTATTGCTGAAAAATTCATCCCATAATACGCGGCCGATCATTAAAGTATCAGGCCCGCCTAACAGCTCAGGAATCACAAACTCGCCCACCGCCGGGATAAATACCAGCATCGAACCCGCAATAATGCCCGCTTTTGAAAGCGGCACCGTAATCAGCCAGAAAGCTTTGAAGGGGCTAGCACCCAAGTCCGCCGCCGCTTCGAGATAACGCAAATCCATTTTGGACAGATTGGCATATAAAGGCAAAATCATAAACGGCAAGTAGGAATACACCATGCCCACAATCAATGAAAAAGAATTGTTCATCATCGCTAACGGCGCATCGATAATCCCCAAATTCATGAGCACATTATTAATGACTCCGTTACTCACCAATAGCGTCTTCCATGCGTAAATACGCAGTAAAAACGATGTCCAGAATGGCAGCATAATCAGCATGAGCAACATGGGTTGCAGATGCTTGGGAGAGCGCGCCATGAAGTAGGCAAAAGGGTAGCCAATCGCCAAACACAGAACGGTAGTGAAAAATGCGTACTTGATGGACGAAAAGTATGTTTTAACATACAGCGCATCGCTGGCAATAAACTGATAGCTCGCAAAATTGAGTTTGAGCGTTGGCCAGCCTTCGCTCCAGCTAATCATGCTGGAAACTGAGGTGGCTTGCATCTCAGACACGCTGATCTTTAGCACAATCAACAGCGGAATCGCCACCAGCAGGATAAACCAGCCGTACGGGATCCCAATGACGAGTTTATTGCCTTGAAACAAACCGCGGAAGTATTGAATGAGTTGGTTCATGGCAACACCTTATTGAGTCAACACAACCATCGCTAAATCATTCCAGTGCATATAAGCGCGGTCGCCCCAAGTCAGACCACAGCTTAAATCACGCGTACTATTTATTTCTTGCGCTTTTATGACCTTGCCAGTGCTGGTTTTAAGGTGATAAGTGGTATGGTCGCCAAAATACACAATCTCCACCACTTCACCCTCGCACCAGTTGTATTCACCTGTTGGCTTATCTTTGGAAAGTATAATTTTTTCTGGCCGTAGCGCCACGCTTACCGACTGACCTTGATGCCCGCTGATGCCGTGGCCTACATAATGCACACATTCCGGACAGCGGACGGTGACGTGATCTGCTTCGTCTTCTTCTATCACGCCTTCAAACATATTCACATTGCCAATAAAATTAGCCACTTGACGGCTATTCGGCATTTCATAAACAGTATCTGGCTCACCCACTTGCATGAAATAGCCTTCAGCCATTACTGCAATGCGCGAGGCCATGGTCATGGCTTCCTCCTGGTCGTGCGTCACCAGCACACAGGTCACGCCAACCTCCTCAATAATATTGACCAATTCTAATTGGGTAGATTCGCGTAATTTTTTATCCAACGCACCAAGCGGCTCGTCCAGCAAAAGTAATTTAGGGCGCTTAGCCAAGCTGCGCACCAGCGCCACACGCTGCTGCTGCCCACCCGATAGCTGATGCGGTTTGCGCTGGGCATATTTATTCAACTGCGCAAGATTCAGCATGGCTTCTACACGGCTTGCAATTTCATCCTTGGGCATGTTGTCACGTTTTAGGCCAAACGCGATATTCTCCCAAACTGTTAAATGTGGAAAAAGTGCATAGGATTGGAACATCATGTTAATTGGGCGCTGATAAGAGGGTATGTTGGTAATATCCTGATTTTCAAGAAAAATTCTGCCTTTGGTGGGCTTCTCAAAACCTGCCAGCATACGCAATAGGGTAGACTTTCCACACCCGGAACCACCAAGCAAACCAAAAATCTCACCTTTTGTGACGGTGAGCGAAACATCATCTACCGCCTTGATAGTTCCATCATAGATTTTGGTGATACCTTCAACTCTCAGCAAAACCTCTTTTTCAGCCGGCTTGCTGTCTGTTTGAGATTTAGGTGCTGTCGCCATAGTGAGCCTTATATAAAATAACAGTTAAAGTAACAGTTAAAAAATAGATATAGAGTCTGCATGAAAGACAGCCTTGCCGATTGGCAAGGCTGTGCAACCATTTTTTATTATTTATGTGCCTGTTTTAAATTCCGTATATAAACGTGTCATGACGCGACGGGTTGCGTTATCCACATTGCCTGGCGGAATCAGATTTTTAACATCGGCTTCAGGTAAATAGATGGTTTTGTTGTTTTTAATTTCCTCATCAACAAACGGTGTAGCAGCTTTGTTAGGGTTTGCATAAGTCACCGCATTGGTTAAGCCCGCATGCACTTCCGGCCTTAAAATGTAATTGATGAATTTATGCGCATTGTCTGGATGTTTCGCATCTGCCGGAATCGCCATGGTATCCATGAACATATAGCCGCCCATTTTAGTCACCAGCGCCTCAATGTTTTGCTCGGATTTGTTTTCGATAGAGCGTTTGCGTGCCAGGTTAAAATCACCCGCCCAGCCAAGCGCTACACAGACATTACCACTGGCCAGGTCTTCAATTTGGCCGCCTGAATTAAAGCGTTTGATATCAGGACGCACTTTCATCAGCATATCTAAGGCCACTTTGTAATCATCTGCATTCAGGCTGAATTCCGGTTTGCCTACATAACGTAAGGCAATGGGGAATACTTCTGATGGCGCATCTAAAAATGAGATGCCGCATGATTTAAGTTTGGACGTATATTTAGGATCAAATACCAAATCCCAGGTATTTTCGGGCATCGGCATATCACCCAGCGCTGCCTTTACTTTATCCACATTGATACCCACTGTCGTATAGCTCCACAGCCAGTCCACAAGGTATTGATTGCCTGGATCAAGCTTAGCCATTTGCTCTAACACTGCAGGGTCTAAATTTTTCCAATTAGGTAATTTACTTTTATCTAATTTTTGCAGCAAACCACCTTCCATTTGCATTTTTCCCCAGTTGGATGAGGGCACCACAATGTCATAGCCAGTGTTTTTAGCAATCATTTTTGCATGCAATATTTCGTTGCTATCAAACACATCGTAACGTACTTTAATGCCGGTTTCTTTTTCAAAGTTAGGAATCGTGTCTTCTGCTAAATAATCTGACCAGTTGTAGATGTTAAGGACTTTTTCTTCCTCGGCCACTTTCGCTGGCTCGCTTGCTTTATCTCCGCTGGTTTTATCGCCGCATGAGACCAGCATCATGCCGGCAGCAACTACTGCAATCAAGCCTAACCAGCGCTTGCTAAAAGATACATTCATATTCATTACCCTCTTCATTTGGTGAGTGATTAAAAACGTTTGTTGAGTAAATTTACATCGTTAATTTGAGCTGTGAAACACCCGTATTCATTATCGATTGCTCGCCAGTAATCTTACAATATGTATCAGCCAACAACCACAATTTTATTGGCGCATATTGCAAATTCAAACAAAATTTTCACTGAAAACACTTACAACAAACCTTGTGTTTTTAAGTCCAGCAGCGTCGCATCCAGACATTTGTAAATTAGCGCAATCATTTCATCAATCTGCGCTTTGGTAGTTATCAGCGGCGGCGCAATAATCATGCGGTCTCCCACGGCGCGCATGATTAACCCATTGGCAAAACAATGCCCGCGGCAAATCATGCCTACCGCCAGAGATTCGTCAAAAGCAATGTGGTTTTGTTTGTCTTTCATCAGCACAAATCCTGCCACCAGGCCGCAGGTCTCAGCACCGCCCACCAAGGGGTGCTTGGCTAGCTCAACATACTTTTCGGCAAGGTAAGGGCCGGTTTCATTCAGCACCCTATCTACCAAGCCTTCACTCTCAAGAATTTCAATGTTGGCCAAAGCTACTGCGCAAGCAACCGGATGACCAGAATAGGTATAGCCGTGATTGAACTCGCCGCCTTTATCTATCAGCATATCGGCCACGCGCTTACCTACCACCACGCCACCAAGCGGGATGTAGCCTGAAGTCACGCCTTTGGCGAAAGTCATTAAATCTGGTCTTGCGCCCAGCAATTGCGAGCCGAACCATTTACCAAGCCTGCCGAAACCACAGATCACTTCATCGCAAATCAGCAGAATGCCGTACTTGTCACATATTCTCTGGATTTCCGGCCAGTACGTTTTAGGCGGAATAATCACGCCGCCTGCACCCTGCACCGGCTCGCCAATAAATGCGGCAACTTTATCTGCACCAACTTCCAGGATTTTATCTTCCAGCCACGATGCCGCTCTGATGCCAAAAGCATCTCTGTCTTCATCCGGCGCAAGGCCATAATGATATGGCTGTTCAATGTGCACAATACCCGGAATCGGCAGACCGCCCTGCGCATGCATGCCGCCCATACCGCCCAGCGAAGCGCCTGCCACGGTTGAACCGTGATAGGCATTGTTCCGGCTGATGATGACTGTGCGTTCCGGCTGGCCTAATGTTGTCCAATAATGACGCACCATGCGCAAATTGGTATCGTTGGATTCTGAGCCTGAACTGCTGAAGAACACATGGCTGTATTGATCGCCTGCCAGCTTGATAATTTTTTCTGCCAGTTTTACCGCCGGCACATTGGTGGTTTGAAAAAAACTGTTGTAATAAGGCAATTCCAGCATTTGCTTAGCGGCTGCATCCACCAAGGCTTTTCGGCCGTAACCGGCATTCACGCACCACAGCCCCGACATCGCATCAAAAATCTTAGCGCCTTCGGAATCCCAGATATACACGCCCTCAGCTTTAGTAATCACGCGTGCACCCTTGGCCGCAAGGCTTTTGTGGTCCGTAAACGGGTGCAAATAGTGCGCGGAATCTATGGCTTGAATGCTTTTAGTAATGGTCATGTCGTTCTCAATTCGTTATTTAGTGGCTCAGCCTGAGCAATTTACACATGCATTAGCAAATGTTCTCGCTCCCAAGGGCTAATCACGCGCATAAATTCATCATGTTCGGTTTCTTTCACGGCCAGGTACACATCAATAAAATTTTTGCCCAGCACTTCATGCAATGCTGTTGCATCTTCCAGCTCGCGCAGCGCTTCGGACAAGCCGCGCGGCAACTGGTAATCATGCGCATAGGCACTGCCCGTAGTAACTTCTGTAGGCTTTAACTTTTCCTTGATGCCGAGGTAGCCGCAAGCCAATGTGACCGCCATCGCCAGATAGGGGTTGGCATCTGCGCCCACTACACGATTTTCAAGACGACGTGCGGAAGGGTCAGAAATCGGCACCCGGATACCCACCGTACGGTTGTCATAGCCCCATTCAATATTAATTGGCGCCGCGCCATTACGTACGATGCGGCGATATGAGTTCACATATGGCGCAAGCAAGGCCATGGCGGCCGGCAGGTATTTCTGCAAGCCCGCAATGTAATGATAAAAAAGCGGTGAAGCCTCACCGTCAGGCTTGCTAAAAATATTCTGACCGGTTTTAGTGTCAATCACGCTCTGGTGAATGTGCATGGCAGAGCCTGGTTCATGTTCCATGGGTTTTGCCATAAAGGTGGCATACATATCATGCCGCATGGCCACCTCCCGCAATGTGCGTTTGAAGAAGAAAGCCTTATCTGCCAGCACCATGGGTTCATCATGCAGGAAATTGATTTCCATCTGGCCTGCGCCAAATTCGTGAATCAGCGTATCCAGTTCTAGCCCCATGATTTCGCAGTAGTCGTAAATATCCTCAAACAACGGGTCAAACTCATTTACCGCATCAATGCTATATAGCTGGCGGCTGGTTTCTCTGCGGCCGCTACGGCCAACAGGCGGGGTTAATGGAAGATCTGGATCAGTATTACGCGCCAGCAGATAAAACTCCAGCTCAGGCGCTACGATGGGTGTCCAACCCAAATCTTTATATAAATTAGCCACATTTCGCAATACATTACGCGGCGCAAAATCAATAGGCTTGCCATCATGGCCTACACAATCCATGATCACCTGTGCGGTAGGGTCTACGGCCCACGGAACCAATCTTAATGTGGTGGGATCCGGTATTAACACCATATCTTTATCGGTAAAGCCCATAACCTTGTCATATCCTTCATGACCCTCAGGCGACTCTCCAGTTACAGTAACGCCAAGCACTGCCTCCGGCAAACGCATGGCACGCTCGGTCGAAAATTTTTCACGCGGTAAAATCTTGCCGCGCGCAACACCAGTAAGATCCGGCACTAAACATTCGATTTCGGTAATATTGTTTTCCGTTAACCAGCGGTCCATATCCACATGGTTAAAATTAGCTTGGTCGGTCATTTTCATTCTCCAGAGATACTTTTAGTTGTGCTTTATTGGTGGTTTTTTATCAATACTTAAATTTATTTATTCTTGGTTTAAACCCATTTCCAAAAAGGACTAATCTGGCGGTTCATGCCTTTGCATTCTTATCTTGCAGGCTTCACCAAACGCTTTAAAAATCGCTAAATATTGCGGATTCTCCATCACCTTCCACTCGGGATGCCACTGCACACCTAGCGCAAAAGATCGGGCGCCATCCACATGCAAGGCTTCTATCAGCCCATCCGGCGCATAGGCTTCTGCCGTCAGGCCGCCTCCCAGCCTGTCTATGCCTTGGCCGTGAATCGAATTCACATTCATTTGATTGCTGCCCACTATCGACGCCAGTTGTCCATTGGCCACCAGGCTAACTGGGTGTGCGGGTGCATATTGCGCTTCTGCAGGCGTATCATCCGCCTCGCGATGATCATTCAAGCCGGCAACCTTATGCACGGCTTGATGCAGACTGCCACCGAATGCCACGTTAAGCTCCTGAAAGCCGCGGCAAATAGCCAACAACGGAATGCCTGCATCAATCGTCGCGCGAATCAGTTTCAGCGTGAGCGCATCACGCGCAGGATCCAGCGGCAGCGATGGGTCATATACCTCCTGGCCAAAATGCGAGGGATGAAGATTGGAAACTGAGCCTGTCAGCAAAACACCATCCGCTATTGCCAGCAACTCTTCCAGCTCAATATGGTCACTGATCGCTGGCACCAGCAGAGGCAAGGCACCTGCCGCCTTCGCCACTGCCAGAATATATTTTTGCCCGACCGCATGAAAGGGATGTGCGCCTAACTGTTTCACGTCAGCTGGAAGCAATACTACTGGTTTTCTGTGCACAGGTTTCTTCATCGTTTTACTACTCAGCAACCCTATCAATATGCTTCTTTGCCCGTTATACCACTATTTTCAAGGATTGCAACAATTCGGTTACAAGTATACTATGCCTTTAATTGGTAATACTACAAGAGCCATTTAAGTTATTTGAATGGAACCACTTTAGGTAAACAATATCGCCTGATGAAACAGCTCGTACTCTCTGAATGGTTATTAACACAACTTAGCCAGAACAGGTTTCCCGCCCGCATGCCTAACCACCGGCGTGTTTACGAAACTATCCGCCGCGCCATTACAGAGCAAGTATTGCCATCGGGCTGTCGATTGCCTTCCACGCGCAGTCTCGCTACCGATTTAGGCATGTCCCGCAACACTGTGCTGGCGGCTTTCGACCAACTGCTGGATGAAGGCTATGTAGAGGCCAAGACTGGCAGCGGCACCTACGTTGCCTACAACCAGCCTGATGAATTCTCAAAAAATCCAGGTGTGACTAGCCCGCTCAGTGCTGATGGCAATATCGGACTCTCCAAGCGAGGCTTGGCCGCATCCAGCACACTAAATAATCATCCAGGTGACCATCCAAGCAATCACCCTAGTAACCATGAGGTACAGCCTTTTACGTCGGGTGCGGATGATTACTCCAAATTTCCGTTCGAGCTCTGGCGGCGCTTGCTAAACCGTCAATGGCGCACGCTAAACCCCGCCCTGCTGGACAGCAGCCATGACGGTGGCTACTTGCCGTTACGGCAAGCCATTGCCGATTATTTGCGCGTATCGCGCGCGGTAAACCTGAAGGTAGATCAAGTGCTGATTACCTCTGGCACCCAGCAATCAATCGACTTGTGTGCACGTTTGCTTACCGACCACAACGACTGTGCCTGGGTTGAAAATCCCTGCTATTGGGCGGCACGGCGCGTGCTGGAAGCGAACGGCCTGCAACTGCATCCGGTTGCAGTGGACAACGAAGGTATGGCACCAACCACACAGGATTTTCGTGTGAAGCCGAGATTGATTTACACCACGCCGTCGCATCAATACCCCAAAGGCATGGTCATGAGTTATGGCCGCCGCCGGCTACTGCTGGATTACGCGCAGAATCAGGGCGCATGGATTATTGAAGATGACTATGACAGCGAGTTTCGTTTTGAGGGCCGTCCCATCTCGTCACTGCAAGGCATGGATCAGGACGGCCGTGTACTGTATTTGGGCACGTTTTCAAAAGTGATGTACCCGGGCATCCGCCTCGGCTACATGGTAATACCGCCGCAACTGGTAGCTTCGTTTAAGAACGGTCTTTACGAGCTGCAACGTCCAGGTCAGGTGATGATTCAGGCGGCATTGGCTGATTTTATTGAAGAAGGTCATTTTGCCAGTCATATTCGGCGCATGCGCCAAACCTATGCTGAACGTCGCCGGTTGCTGCAGGCCGCACTGGCACCGGTGGCGAATGCCGGTGCGCGGCTTTCACCTGTCGATTCCGGGCTGCATCTGGTGGTGGAATTTGACGCACATATTGACGATGTGCATGTGGCTGCAATGGCTGCAGAACAAGGCTTGCGCGTATATGCGCTCTCAAATTACTGTGAGGGTGCAAAACAAGAAAAAGGCCTGATTATTGGCTATGCCTACGCTGCAACAGAGCACATTACCCAATATGGAAATAAGCTGGCCGAAATCATTCAAACGGCTTTAAGATAATAGCCATTAGGATTATATGACATGAGTCGTCTCGTAGAGATCAAATTATTGGTGTCTGTATTTTAGTGAATATCGACTTTAGGGCAGCCTGATTTTATAGCGATGTGACAATTTTCTCGGCCAATTTGCAGCTGTAGAGAATCTGGGTTAATGTCACCCCCCATGTTCTATGCGTAACTTATTTTCACACATCAGAATATCGTCGTTAATGTCAAAAAATCCTCGCTATTTATATTGATTTGCTGATATTGCATATCTAACGGCTTGGAAATGACTAATCCAGTTGGCACAATCATTGCTATTTATTGTTTTGACATGAAAAAAATCCTAAATCAAATCCTGCAGTTTAATCTTCACATCTCGAAAGATGAGCAGGAGATTAAACACAAGGTTGCATTTTTGAATAACGTTTTTTTCTTTGCCGGCATTGTAGCTCTTGGTATGGGATTTATCCGTTGGCAACAAAGCCACCTAATGGGCATGATCGACTTTGGGTTTTCAGGGTTTAGCCTTGCCTTACTATATTATCTGCGCCAGCATAAAGAAAAAGTTGAACTCTTAAGCACGCTTGCGTTGGCACTCTCGTTCGTCCTTTTCTTTGCGATCTTTCTGTTAGCCCCCTATAACACAACACGAACTTCTCTGTTCTTTTTGCTATCCGCTTCAGCCTTCTTTTTAAAAGGCCGTAAAATTGGTTTTTTATGGTTGATCTTCATTCTGCTTTCAATTGTGACTGGTCATTTACTTTTTCATTCAGGTGCGGCTTACTCACACATAGATATCCTGACATTGGGACTGTATTTGATAGCGTTATTTTTCATCCTGGATAATTATGAAACAATTAAAGAGGAGAAAAAAGAACGGCTAGAGAAGTTGAACATGTATTTGGAAGAAGAAATTCAAAAGCGGACAAGCGAGCTACAGCAAGCCAATGAAGCGCTTCTGGTTGAAAAACAGTCACTCAAAGCGCTATCTTCTACAGACCAATTAACGGGGCTCTGTAATCGCTATAAATTTGAAGAGCTGTTTGACTTCGAAAGAAATCAGTCTCTGCGTTACAAAACGGATCTTTCTATTGTTCTAATTGATATTGATCACTTCAAATCGATAAATGACAACTATGGTCACAATGCTGGCGATACCGTTTTGAAAGAGCTGGCTTTAACTTTAAAAAAATCTATACGCGGCAGTGATGTCGCTGTGCGCTGGGGCGGTGAGGAATTTATTATCATTACCCCTAAAACAACGCTTGAACAAGCTCAGCAATTGGCCGAAACAATCCGCCAGATTGTAAAAAACAATCCGTATTCAGGGGTGGGTCAGATCACTGCCAGTATTGGTGTTGCTTCATTCGAAGAAAATGACAGCTTGAAATCACTTGTTCAGCGTGCTGACGTTGCTCTTTATCGAGCTAAAAAACTGGGTAGAGACAATGTGCAAATTGAATATGTAAAGTCCCGTAGACAGTATGATCTGGGTCTGTGATTAAGAACGAATACTCAAATTAGCCTAATTTGTCTCGCAATCGATACCAAAACATCCCCAGCACTAACGCAGGCGTGCGCAATAATTTGCCACCAGGAAAATCATGGTGCTTGATTTGTGCGATCAAATCCAAACGTTCAGCTTGGCCAGAAATCGCCTCTGCTACCAGCTTACCAGCCAAGCCGGTAAGCGCCACACCGTGGCCTGAAAAACCATGTAAATAGTAAACATTTGGCGCAATGCGACCAAAATCCGGCGCACGGTTCATGGTGATATCGACAAAGCCGCCCCAGGTATATTCAATTTTGGTATCTTTAAGTTGTGGAAAAGCCGCGGCCATACGCGCCTGCATGCTGGCTGTCAGGTTATGCGGCGTCATGGCGCTGTAGCTCACGCGGCCGCCAAATATCATTCTTTTATCGGCAGAAAATCTAAAATAGTCCAGCGCAAAATTGGTATCACAAACCGCAGAATTACTAGGAATGAGCTTGGCGGACAAGTTCTGGTCAATCGGCTCTGTGCCAATGATATATGTGCCGACAGGCATAATGCGTCTAGCCAAGTCAGGTGCCAATTTTGGCGATACTTCAGGCAAATACATATTGCCTGCCAGTACCACAAACCTGGCTTTTACATTGCCGGTTTCCGAATGCAAAGTGACTAGCTCTTTATTTAAAGCCTGCCCTTGCTGCATCGTATTCACAGGCGAGTGCTGAAAGATGCGCACACCAAGGCTGGCCGCGCCTTTTGCCAAACCCAAGCAATAATTCAGCGGATGCAGATGGCCGGAACGCTTGTCATAGTAGCCGTTAAAATAACGCGGGCTATCCAGCCATTGTTTGATATAAGCGGGTTCAATCCATGTGGCATCGCTGTCGTAATGGTGCTTTTGCACCATGCCATCGAACCACTTACGCAGCTTTTTACCTTTACGTTCACCTACCGAAACACCAAGAAAACCATCGGTCAAATCGCACTGAATATCAAAGCGCTTTACACGCTCACGCACCAAATCCAGCGCCTCCAGCGTCATGCCCCACACCTGCTTGGCAGCTTCAAAACCAAGTGCGTTTTCAATCACGTTCTGTTCGCAAGCCAAGCCTGCAATAATTTGCCCGCCATTGCGGCCACTGGCACCAAAGCCGATATGATTGGCTTCCACCACCACCACCGAATAACCGCGGTCTGCCAGTTCAATCGCCGCAGACAATCCCGCAAAACCGCCCCCCACCACACATACATCTACCTCAATATCGCCTTGCAATTTTGGATACACAGGCTGCTCATTCGCGCTGGCGGCGTAATAAGAGTTTTGCGTAAGCTTTAAATCCGTAGATTTAATATTAGTCTCGAGCATATTTATTTTTTGCAGCAATGCGCCCGCAAAGCCATGTCCACACCAAGGTTGCAGCGGCGTTGGATGTTAATTCTGCATGGTCATAAGGCGGTGAAACTTCAGTGCAGTCCATCCCCACCCAATTCAAATCGTGCCAGGCTTCGAGCAGCGTCATCGCCTGTGTGGTGGTCAAGCCACCTACTTCTGGCGTGCCTGTACCCGGGGCAAACGCCGGATCAAGCGCGTCGATATCAAACGTTAAATACAGTGGCGGATTACCCGCTTTCGCCATGCGCGCGCGCACTTCATCGACCACATTTTTTAAGCCATCACCGTCTTTGCCACGCAATTCACGCGCAGTGTAAATTTTTCCTCCCTGGTCACTTACAAATTCACGCGCGGCGCGCTCGCCAGATGATCGTATACCGATTTGTACGAAGGTCTTCGGATCGACCAAGCCTTCAGTCATCGCTTCATACACCCAAGTGCCGTGCCCTGAAGGTTCGCCGAAATGGTTAGTCCACGTATCGCAATGCGCATCAAAATGAATACAGGCCAGCGGCTGTTGGTAATGTGCATGGTAAGCACGCAGCAGCGGCAAAGTAATGGAGTGATCGCCGCCCAGCCAAACCATCGTCTGGTTTTTAATCAATTCTGCAGCTAGTGGCATCAGCGCGCTGCGCATGAAGTCGATACTGGTGTTTGGCAAATTCAAATCACCTACATCTTTTAAATGCTCAAGCGGCGAAACGTCAAATAATGGGTGCGTGGCTTCGCATAGCATCTGGCTGGCATGACGTATAGCACTCGGCCCAAAGCGCGCGCCGGGGCGATTGGTGCAGCTACCGTCCCAATTGATGCCTGCAACGGCGAATGGGGTTTTAGCAGCTTTTTCAATAGTCAGAGGCTTCTCTATTGGCAGCCCTAGAAACCCGCTGGTGGAAAGATATGCAAACGCGTGATTCATTGACTGCTCCGATATCTGGATGTACTTATGTGACATTATAGGTAGAATACTAATTCTATGCTGGCCTTAAAAGTAGTGCCATTTATTTAAAATTAATAGAGCCATTTACTGGCAAAACCCCATGCAGACATTAGTCCATAGAGCACAGAAAATCATAGAAACAGAGCGCCAGTATTATCTGCAATTGCATCCGCATTCGGTCGCGTTATCTACACGTGCTAGCGAGCACTTTCTGTATGGCGTGCCGATGCACTGGATGAACGACTGGGGCACGCCGGTGCCCTTATTTGTCGAGAAAGCGCAAGGCGCACACTTCACTTGTGCAGATGGTTTGGATTACACGGATTTCTGTTTGGGAGATACTGGCGCCATGTTTGGCCACAGCCCGCCGGCCGTGGCCAAAGCCATTACAGGCCAAGCTAACAATGGCTTAACCGCCATGCTGCCCTCTGCTCTGGCAGCCAACGTGGGCGAGGCTTTGGCGGCATACTTTAATTTGCCTTTTTGGCAGCTGGCAACTACTGCAACCGATGCCAACCGCTTCGTACTGCGCTGGGCACGTTCCATAACCAACCGCAAAAAACTGCTGGTGTTTGATGGTTGTTATCACGGGACCATCGATGATGCCATGGTGGATTACACCATGCGAGACAACACCATAGTGGATGTCGTTGATGGCAAAACGACAAACCGCGCCAGCTTGCTCGGCCAAGTTTATGATTTAAGTTTGCATACTACTGCCGTACCCTTTAACGATTTAACCGCGGTTGAGCGCGAACTCGCCACAAGTGAAATCGCATGTTTACTCACCGAACCCGCGCTCACCAATTGCGGCATGGTATTGCCAGAAGCTGGTTTTATAGAAGGCTTGCGCGCACTTTGTACAAAATATGGCACGCTACTAATTTTGGATGAAACGCACACCATTTCCACAGAGCGCGGCGGCTGGGCAAAAGCGCATAACATCACACCGGATTTTTTAGTGGTTGGCAAACCCATTGCAGGCGGCTTGCCGGCGGCGGCTTACGGCTTTAGCGCTGAAATGGCAGATCACATGAAATCTGCCAAAGACAGCGCACCGGCTGGACATTCCGGCATCGGCACGACGCTCTCCGGCAACATGATGACGCTCGCCGCCATGCATGCCACTTTGACAGAGGTCGCAACAGAAGTAGCTTACGAACACATGCTCAAGTTAGCAACATCATTAGAACAACAACTAGCAGCTTCGATTAAAGCCCATGCACTGCCTTGGAATATCACCAGACTGGGTGCACGCTTGGAACTGCAATTCTGTGTAAAAGCACCACAAAATGCACAAGAAGCACGCGATGCGCAAAACGACATTTTAGAAAGCGCCATTCACCTCTATTTGCTTAATCGCGGCGTACTGCTTACACCCTTCCATAACATGATGCTGGTTAGCCCCGCTACCAGCAAGGATGATGTTGAAAAATTAGCACGAGTGTTTAACGATTGCTTAAATTCTCTTATGCAAATGCAATAAAAAGCAATTCATTAATTCATTTGGACTGCTCTGTTTTTTGAATTTCACAAACAATAGAAATTGCCTCTCGTTGATCAGTTTCATTTTCAACTACTGTTCTTGGAGGAACTACAGCCCAATCAACATCAATTTTGTATTTCTTCCCCGCTTCTAACGGCAAATTCCAAGCGCTTTTACATGTCTTATCAGGAATCAAAGCCGGGCATGTAATTGCCAATGGCAGGAATGGAACCGGCATATGAACACCCATGGCGCATGGTAGCGCAGTCATACCTCTCGCCGCATTTTTCGTTTTATTTTCGCGATCCCACCAACGGCTTGTCAGCTTGAACTCATAATCGCTTGGCATGAGATAGCCAATATTTTGTTCTCTAAAATTATCCAGTTGATGTTTATCTATATCAACATGCAAAGTTTTTGCAAAAGCTCCGGACTCCATGAACAAAGAAACTTCAGCCACCTTGTTGGGAGGCAGACCAATTCCTTTATAAAACTTGCTATTCTGTGAAGCGCAACCGACCAAATAAATGCACGAAAAAAAGCAGATAAGTTTACCGGCCTTGGTACAAATCAACTGGAGCAATCTCGATTCATTCACAAAGATACAATCGCTTCAATCTCCACTAATACATCTCGCGGCAACTTAGCCACTTGCACTGTAGAGCGCGCTGGTGTGTGGCTGCCAAATACTTCACCATAAACTGTGTTCATCGCCGCAAAATCATCCAGATTTTTCAAAAACACGGTGGTTTTAACCACTTTGTTTAAGCTCGCGCCTGCCGCTTCAATCACAGCTTTCAAGTTCGCCAATACCTGAGTGGTTTGCACGGTAATGTCGCCATCATTCAGTGTGCCATCTGCACGTAACGGAATTTGGCCCGAGGTGAATAATAAATCGCCCACCACCATGGCTTGTGAATATGGACCAATAGCGGCTGGCGCGTTTGGGGTTTGGATGACTTTCATTTGAAAACCTTTTTTTAGTTAACTATCAGAGTAACTAAATTGTACCCGTTTGGTATTGCAAAACAATTCGTAAGCGATAGTGCCTGCTGCTTTTGCAACGTCATTGGCAGCCACTTGGTCGCCCCACAGTTCAACTGTTGAGCCAATTTTAGCGTTTGGAATATCGGTTAAATCCACAAACAGCATATCCATCGAAACACGGCCAATGATGCGCGTCATTTTGCCATCAACCGCCGCAGGCGCACCTGTAGCTGTCCTTGGGTAACCATCCGCATAACCACAAGCCACCACACCGACTATCGTTTCCTTTTCCGCCGTGAATATGCTGCCGTAGCCAATGGATTCGCCTTTGGTGATTTTACGGATCGAGATGATTTGTGACGTGAGTTGCATCACAGGTCGCAATTTTGTATCTGACGCCATTAACGGATCTGCGCCGTACAACATAATTCCTGGTCTTGACCAATTGCCTTTTGCGGCTTGCCAACCCAGAATTGCAGCCGAATTTGCAAGGCTAAAATCTGCCATATAAGCTTGCGAATTAAGGCAAGCAACCGTATTTTTAAAAACCTCAATTTGCTGTAAGGTGTGTTGTGAACTTAAATTATCTGCATTGGCAAAATGCGACATGAGCACAATTTTAGCGACGTTTTGATGTTGATCAAGTTGCGCATAAGCACTTACATACTCGCTTGGCGACAAGCCCACTCGGTGCATGCCGCTATCGAGCTTAAGCCACACATGCAAAGGTTTGGCGAGCTTTGCCGCAAGTAAGATTTCCACTTGCCATTGCGCATGCACCACCATCCATAAATCGTGTGCAACAATTTCGGGTAACTCAGCGGCCTCAAAAAAGCCTTCCAGCAACAGAATAGGATTTTTGATGCCTGCCTGACGCAGCTGTAGCGCTTCTTCCAGGCAGGCAACAGCAAAGCCGTCTGACTCGTTTTCTATTGCTTTGGCGCATTGCTCTGCGCCATGGCCATAGGCATTGGCCTTGATGACCGCCAACGCTTTGCCGCCGTGCATTTGCTTGGCAACGCGATAATTATGGCGAAACGCATTCAGGCGAATATGCGCAATAGCGGGACGGGACATAAAGTTAGGCTTTTATAAATGTATGTTTTGTACTGGCACGATTTTGTACGCGCTTATTGTAGCGGCTTCCAGTATATCGACCAAGAGCCAAGTCGTCACTTTGAATCGCGGGCTGAAGGTTCGCTACCAAGTCCGCCAGCAGTCGGCCGGAGCCGCAGGCCATCGTCCAGCCCAGAGTGCCGTGACCCGTGTTAAGCCATACGTTGTCATACAGGCTGTTTGTTTTGCCAACACTGGACGCTGCTTTGCCGATAATCGGCGTGCCATCCGGAGTCATTGGCCGCAAACCTGTCCAGAACAGTGATTTCGAGCTGTCACCCGCATTGGGGAACAGGCTGTTCAGCACCATTTCCAACGTTTCGCGCCGACGCGGATTCAGGCTCAGATCAAAGCCCGCAAGCTCCGCCATGCCGCCAACCCTGATTCTATCGTCAAAGCGCGTAATAGCCACTTTGTAAGTTTCATCCATCACGGTAGAAACAGGCGCAGCAGCAGGATTTATGACAGGTACGGTGAGCGAATAGCCTTTGACTGGATACACGGGAATCTGCAAACCCAAGCCCTGCATCAGCTGACGCGTGTAGCTGCCGAGCGCGACAACATATTGGTCGGCTTCCAGCATTTCCGTGCCAACATCGGTACTGATTTCTACACCAAAAAGCTTGTTATTTTTGGCAAGAAGGTGATTAATGCTAGCGTTATGGCGAAATTTAACGCCAAGCTGTTTTGCCTTTTGAGCCAGATTGGTTGTGAATAGCTGGCAATCGCCGGTTTCATCATGCGGCAAGCGCAGGCCGCCCAAAAGCTGATCTTTTACTAAAGCTAAAGCAGGTTCTGCACGGACACAGCCATCAGGGTCAAGGTGCTCAAACGGCACGCTTAAGCGTTCGAGTACAGCAATATCTTTTGCTTCAGCATCCAGCTGCTTCTGGGTGCGAAACACCTGTAAAGTGCCTCGTGTGCGGCCTTCGTAGGCAATGCCGGTGCCGGCGCGCAATTCAGACAGACAATCGCGGCTATATTCCGCAAGGCGCACCATACGCTCTTTATTGCGATCGTAGCTCGTGGCGTTGCAATTTTGCAGTAATTTAATTGTCCACTGCAATTGCCATAGCGTGAAATCTGGCTTCAATGAAAGCGGCGAATGGCGTTGAAACAGCCATTTCAACGCCTTCATCGGTACACCTGGGGCAGCCCATGGTGCAGCATAGCCGGGTGAGATTTGCCCGGCATTGGCAAAACTGGTTTCCAGCCCCACTGCTGGCTGGCGGTCGACGACCGTGACATCAAACCCCTTCTGCGCCAAATAATAAGCGGAGGTGACACCCACCACGCCGGAACCTAGTACAAGCACCCTCATTTCAACCTCTATACACATCAAAGATAACACGTACAGTCTATTGAATTCATATGCATTAAATTAACCAAATTATTTACTTTCATTTACATACTTAACTAATATTTATTAATTAGTAGTAATATTTTCTAAAAATTAAATAAAAATTAGTTTATTCAATATAAAGGAGAAATCATGCGAATTCGTACCCATGCCGTGCGCGAGCTGGATCGTATCGATATGAAAATATTGTCTGTGCTGCAGACCGATGCGCGCATCCCCATTACCGAACTGGCGGAGCGCGTAGGCCTGTCCGTCACACCCTGTGGCGAGCGCGTTAAAAACCTTGAAAAAGAAGGCGTGATTCTGGGTTACCACGCTCGGCTAGACCCGCATGCAATGGGGTTAGGCTTGCTGGTATTCGTGGAACTCAAGCTTTCCACCAAATCGGGTACGATTTTTGGCAAATTCAAACAGGAAATTCTCAAGCTGCCCAGCGTACTGGAATGCCATTTGGTTTCCGGTGATTTTGATTACCTGATTAAAGCGCGCATTGCAAAAATGGCGGATTACCGCACCCTGCTGGGCGATATATTGCTCACCTTGCCCGGCGCGCAGGAGTCGCGCAGTTATATTGTGATGGAAGAAGTAAAAGAGGGCCTTGCACTGCCGCTTGTTGAAGCTAAAGACTAAGGAAAGTGGCTCCAGCCAAATGTTCCAAATGGCTCTTGTTGCATGTCCAATTTAAGAAAACAATTGGACTATCCACGGTTTGTAGATAGCTGTCCATGTTTAACAAAGAGGGTCGAAAATGCAAAATACTCAAACGCAATTATTGATTAATGGCCAATTCGTTAAAGGCGAAGGCGCACCAATCAGCGTGCTGAATCCAGCTACTGGCGCTGAGATAGCGCAAGTAGCAGAAGCCTCAATGGCACAAATTGAAGCCGCAGTAAGCGCTGCAGCAGCCGCTTTCAAAAGCTGGAAAAAAACCACGCCTCGCGACAGAGCTACCATGTTGCTGAAACTTGCCGACGCTATTGAGGCAGATGCAGAAAACTTTGCCGAACTTGAATCGATAAATTGCGGCAAGCCTTATCTGGCGGCGCTGAATGATGAAATTCCTGCCGTTGCAGACGTATTCCGCTTTTTCGCAGGCGCAGTGCGTAACATGACAGGCGCGCTGGCAGGCGAATACCTGCCAGGCCACACCAGCATGATTCGGCGCGATCCGTTAGGCGTAGTGGCCTCGATTGCGCCGTGGAATTACCCGTTGATGATGGCGGCCTGGAAGCTGGGTCCGGCGCTGGCTGCTGGCAATACAGTGGTCTTAAAGCCGTCAGAAATGACGCCGCTTACTACATTCAAGCTGGCGAAACTCATCGCCGACATTTTCCCAGCTGGTGTAGTGAATATTTTGAATGGACGTGGCGAATCGGTCGGCGCAACTATGATTTCACAACCACAAGTGCAGATGATTTCAATTACAGGGGACATTTCAACCGGCCAGAAAATCATGGAAATCGCCGCTAAAGGCGTGAAACGTACGCACCTTGAATTAGGCGGCAAAGCACCCGTGATTGTGTTTGACGATGCAGACTTGACTTCAGTGGTAGAAGGCGTGCGCACCTTTGGCTTTTACAACGCAGGCCAAGATTGCACCGCCGCCTGCCGCATTTATGCAGGCAAAAAAATCTACGATAAACTAGTTGCCGAGCTATCCTCTGCCTCAGCCAGCATTAAAGTGGGCGAACAAAAAATGGCTGGAGTTGAGATGGGGCCGCTTATTTCGCTGCGTCAACGGGAACGTGTAGCAGGCTTTGTAAAGCGCGCCAGTGCACAAAAACATATCGAAATTACTACTGGGGGCAAAATGCGTGCTGGAAGTGGCTTTTTCTTCGAACCTACCATTATTGCAGGTGCCTTACAAACCGATGAAATCGTCTGCAAAGAAGTATTTGGGCCCGTGGTTTCTGTCACGCGTTTTGATGGTGAAGAACAGGTAGTGGCATGGGCCAACGATTCAGAATACGGACTTGCTAGCTCGGTATGGACAAGCGATGTCTCACGCGCAATGCGCGTATCTGCCGAGCTGCAGTACGGCTGCACCTGGGTCAACACACACTTTATGCTGGTATCAGAAATGCCGCATGGCGGCATGAAAAAATCAGGTTATGGTAAAGATATGTCGATGTACGCGATTGAAGACTACAGCGCCGTGCGGCATGTGATGGTGAAACTTTAGAATTCTTGCAGGGTGAGCAGCAAGTTGCTCACCCTACCCCAACCAGATAAGGGCTTACTATTTACCGATCTGGTTGCCGATAATACCGCCAATAGCCGCGCCGCCAACAGTTCCGACACCGCTGCCACCAGTCAGCACCGCACCTGCAACAGCCCCGACACCGGCACCAATCGCTGTGTTTTTGTCGCGTGTTGACATATTGCTACATCCGCTTAAGCCAACAATGAGTGTTGCCGCGATGAAAGTCATCGCTAATTTACTTTTTGTTTTCATGGTAATCTCACTTTTGAAAATTGATTTACGATAAAGCAACTGTCGGACTCACATTTAAGCCAAAAGGTTCCGTTAAAAACGTGGGTGGCCTGCACGAACTCACCAACGCACCTCCCTCATTACCTGCGTTGCGTAATTCAGGAAAGCAAGCATTACTCAGGTTATCTGTCTTTCCATAATTTCTGCATCTCGATGAACATAAAAGACGCTGTCCAGGAAATTAGAACCAAGCCTGTTAACGCTTCCAGCCCGGCAGTAAATCGAATATCTCCTTTGGCGACAATGTCGCCAAAACCAAGCGATGTGTAGCTCACAAACGAAAAGTAACTACAGTCCATCAGACTCTGATTAAAGTGCCCCTCCAATGAGCCAAAACTGCCTTCATGAATCATGAAATAGTAGCCAAAAGCAAAAGCCCAGATTTCAATTACATGTGCAAATAATGCGCCGAAAACACCAAGTAGGACACGCAGTCTAGGCTTGATGGTAAGCCTCGGGATTAGTTTTGATAGCTGGTTTAACGCCTCAAAATGGATCAGCACAGCAGTTGCAACGAGAAAACTATTGAGTACGTAAGTAATAATCATCGTTTATCTTCGTGTAATTGATGGTTTTGTTTTTATAATAACTGAGATCAACTCAAATCCCTATGTATTCCGCACTAAAACGTGGGCGGGCTGCACGAGCTCACCAATGTACACACTTCATTACCCACATTGCGAAAGCGATGCGGTTGACGACTGTTAAAATAGTAAGCATCGCCAGCACCTAATACCCGCGTGGACTCGCCCACGGTCACTTCCAAGCGTCCAGATAGTATCACAGCGCCTTCCTCGCCTTCGTGCTGTAACATCATCATGCCCGTATCGGCGCCTGCTTCATATGTTTCATAAAGAATCTGCAAAGCATGTCCAGCCTTAGCCGAGCCAATCTGGCGATATGAAATGCCTTCGCCAGCGCTAATTTCGGTCAGATCCTGGGCACGGTAAAACACCTCGCTTTTCATGCCCGGCAATTCGTCTGAGAAAAATTCAGCCAGTGTCATCGGAATGCCCGCCAGTATACGCTTTAAGGCACTCACCGATGGGCTGGTATTGCCAGATTCTATGAGCGAAATACTGGCATTAGCAACGCCTGCTCTTTTGGCCAGCGCGCGCTGCGATAGCTGGTGCCGCAGCCGCACTATTTTGAGTCTTAAACCTACATCGATATCCATAATATAATCACTTGGCGTTTAAAGTGTTAAATATACAATAACACTCATATATTTAATACCAATAAAATCAATATATTAATAAAATAAAAAACCGGTCTTGACACAATATGCTAAACACTTAAAGATGCTAAATAATCGTATGCATGAAAATGTAATTTTTAAGGATTCTCGCATGTCAAAATCAGATCAGACCGAGCTACCCAACCTGTCGCATTATTGGGTACCGTTCACCGCTAATCGGCAATTTAAAGCCATGCCGCGCCTATTCAAAGCGGCCAAAGGTAATTACTATACGTCTATGGATGGCCGGCAGGTGCTCGATGGCACGGCGGGTCTGTGGTGCGTGCCGGCTGGGCATGCTCGCGAAGAAATCGCATCGGCCGTCGCTGCCCAATTACGTACGCTGGATTACGCACCAGCGTTCCAATCCAGCCATCCGCTTGCTTTTGAAGCGGCAACCCGTCTGGCAGGCTATATGCCCACGGGTTTAGATCGGATATTCTTCACCAATTCTGGTTCAGAGTCTGCCGATACTGCGCTTAAAATCGCGTTGGCGTATCACCGTGTGACAGGCAACCCATTGCGGAACAAGTTGATCGGCCGTGAGCGCGGCTACCACGGTGTCAACTTCGGCGGCATTTCGGTAGGTGGTATCGCAGGCAACCGCAAGGCATTTGGCAATGCGCTAAGCGGTGTGGACCATATTCGCCATCCATTGGATATCGAAAAAAACGCGTTTACCAAAGGTGTTCCGCAAGATGGCGGCATTGCGCTGGCAAATGAGTTTGAACAACGCGTGATGACTTTGCATGACCCCTCTACGATTGCCGCACTCATTGTGGAGCCTATGCAAGGCTCGGCGGGCGTGATTGTGCCGCCTGCCGGCTACCTGAAACGCTTGCGCGAAATCTGCACCAAACACGGCATTTTGCTGATTTTTGACGAAGTCATTACCGGCTTCGGCAGACTGGGTACCAAGTTTGGCGCGGATTATTTTGACATCATCCCCGACATGCTCACCTGCGCCAAAGGCCTGACTAACGGCGTCGTGCCGATGGGCGCGGTGGCGGTGAAACGCGACATCTACGATGCGTTTATGCAAAACTCGGCTGCTGGCGCAATCGAACTGCCGCATGGCTACACTTACAGCGCCATCCCCATTGCCTGCGCGGCGGCAATCGCCACGCAAGATATTTTTGCTGCAGAAAAACTGGAAGCGCGTGCGGCGGATTTAAGCACTTATCTCGAATCAGCCGCGCATAGCCTGAAAGGCTTGCCGATGGTGAAAGATATCCGCAATATCGGCTTGGTGGCAGGCATTGAGTTTGAGGCAAAGGCAGGTGCTTCTGCTTTTGCCGTATATTTAAAATCCTACGAACTCGGCCTGCATGTGCGCTACACGGGCGATATCATTGCTATCTCGCCGCCGCTCACTATCGAAAAACATGAGATTGATCGCATCTTTAACACGCTTGCAGATGCAATTAAATGGGTGGCTTCGCAAGGAGAAGCAGATCTGGATGCCAGCCGTTATCTTAAAAACGAGCAGTCGTGGGCAATGCACCAGCAACATACCATTTAACAGGCAATAAGGAATTCAGCATGAAAACAATCGGTCACTATATCAATGGTAAACATGTCGTCGGCACGGGCAAAAGATTAGGCGATGTGTATAACCCAGCAAAAGGAGAAGTACAAGCGCAAATTACTTTTGCAACCGCAGAAGAAACAAGTGCAGCGATCAACGCAGCCCAAGCAGCCTTCCCTGCCTGGGCCGCTACACCAGCGCTAAGACGCGCGCGCATCATGTTCAAGTTCAAAGCCTTGCTGGATGAACATGCCAACGATTTGGCTAAAGCCATTTCACTGGAGCACGGCAAAACCATCAGTGACGCACGCGGCGAAGTGACGCGCGGCATTGAAGTGGTTGAATTCGCCTGCGGCATGCCGCACTTAATGAAAGGCGACTTCAACGACCAAGTCGGCACTGGCATTGACACTTACAGCATGCACCAGCCTTTAGGAGTCGTCGCGGGCATCACGCCATTTAACTTCCCCATCATGGTGCCGTTGTGGGTGATCCCTATGGCGTTGGCGACTGGCAATACGTTTGTGCTGAAACCATCTGAAAAAACCCCAAGTGCCAGCTTGATGCTGGCGGATTTATTGGCCGAGGCAGGCTTGCCGGCAGGCGTATTCAACCTGATAAATGGTGATAAAGAAGCCGTAGATGTACTGCTCACAGACAAGCGCGTGCAAGCCATCAGTTTTGTCGGCTCTACTCCAGTTGCCGAATACATTTACAGCACCGGCACCAAAAACGGCAAACGTGTACAGGCACTGGGTGGCGCAAAAAATCATCTGGTGGTGATGCCGGATGCAGACTTAGACCAGGCAGCCGACGCCCTGATTGGCGCGGGTTATGGTTCTGCAGGTGAGCGCTGCATGGCAATCTCAGTCGCAGTCACTGTAGGCAATATTGCCGATCAATTAGTCAAAAAAATCACTGAAAAAGCAAAAAATATCACCATCGACCAAGGCTTGAACGAAAAAGCCGACATGGGGCCATTGGTCACGCCGCAACACTTTGAGAAAGTAAAAAGTTATGTTGATTTAGGTGTAGCAGAAGGTGCAAAGCTGGCGTTGGACGGCCGGGGCTACAGCCACAAAGGCCATGAAAAGGGCTTCTTTCTGGCACCGTGCCTGTTCGACCACGTAACCAAAGATATGCGCATTTACAAAGAGGAAATTTTTGGCCCAGTGCTCTGTGTAGTGCGCGCCAAAACATTTGAGGAAGCGCTGCAATTGGTCAACGACCATGAATTTGGTAACGGTACAGCTATTTTCACGCGTGATGGTGAAGCCGCGCGTGAGTTTACCAGTCGCGTACAGGTCGGAATGGTCGGCGTAAACGTGGCGATTCCTGTGCCGATCGCCTTCCACAGCTTTGGCGGCTGGAAACGCTCGCTGTTTGGCGATCATCACATTTATGGCATGGATGGTGTACGTTTTTATACACGACTCAAAACTACCACCTCGCGTTGGCCTGCCAGCAATAACAATATTGGAAGCGAATTTGTGATGCCAACGATGAAATAAACAGCTTTATTCCAATAAAAAAGGGTGCCGAAGCACCCTTTTTTTAATTACTATTTAATTTAACAACAATTACCAAGTACGTTTAATATAAAACGTCAATTTTTCTTCGTTTGTATCTCTGCCACCGAAAGCGTCGTAATATAGCTCGTTCTTCACATCGAATGTATTCGTGTAAACTGCACCAGCATTAAACCCTTCGATCGGCTTGCCCGCACCCGGCAATGAAAAGTTTCTGTTCAAACCAACTGCCCAGTCACCTTGGCTGCCTTGAAGCCCTGGTGTATGTTGGTAACCCACTTTTGCCAGGAAATTTAAATCGCCAATTGGCAATGTATAGTTAAATTTCAGTTCATTGTAAGTAGCACCATCAGTGTCACCTTTTTTAATTTGCGTTAAAGTGTTATCAGTTTTATTAGCGCCATAATAATCTGTTGGAATGTAATAGAAGGTGTAAGTGAACCATTTATAAGAAAGGGCTGCTGACACTTCGAATGTATCCTGTTTTTGCCCTTTAAATGCAGCACTTCTGAATGAATCTTCACGGTCTGGGTACCAGTAATAGTTACCTAAGAAGTTAACACCAAAGCCGTTTTCAAATGTTTTTGCCCAGCCAGCATAAATATCAATTTCCCAGTGATTGCCACCAGAAAAGCCATCGCCATGCCCTGTAAACTCTTTATCAATATTAGAGAACCAGGTACCTGCATAAAAACCGCTGCTATGCGCATAATCCGCACCACCTTGTAATGCCGGGCCATCGCTTAAAGCCACACCGCGGAACATGTAATTGCTGTATGCCCCAAGATTGAAAGTGAATGAGTGTGGTGATGCTGGCTCGGCTGGAGCAGCCGGTGCTGCGGCTTCAACTGCAGGTGCAGCCTCTGGTGCAGCTACCGGAGCGCCTTCTGCGGCTGCAGGTGCGGGAGCAGCTTCTACGGCTGCTGGAGCGGCTTCACCTGCGAATGTATAAGCGCTGCTCAATAAAAGTGGTGCCGCACACAATGCGCTTAACACATGACGGTTTAATAACAAACTAATCGTTTTCATAAGACTCCCTTAATTTCCCTTAACAAATAAAAAATACTGCAACACTTAAAATTTCAACCTGAATTTGCACCAAATTTGTTCGTTTTATTTTTATCATTAGCTATTACTATCTTTGCTAACAATTTTACTAACCTTGACTCCACAGTATCAAATAGCCTATGCATAAACAAGGTAAGTTATATTGATTACAAGATTATTTTAAAGACAACATAGCATTTTTTGCATTTTTACCACAATACTTCGTCATTTTTACAAATAATTGCTATGTTGTTGATATATATATCAATTTTGCACATAATTAGTGCATAAAAATCCAAAATGGTGCATGAAAATATACATCTTGAAGTGGCTCTATACGAAGCCTAATTAATATTTACAATTGGATCTGGTTATTGATAATTCGACTAGGGATTTGAAACAAATTTCAATTGATGATGATCACCAACCAATTACATTCTTAATGTAAAAGAATGATTGTTATTTATTGGTCGGGACGGCAGGATTCGAACCTGCGACCCCATGCCCCCCAGGCATGTACGCTACCAGGCTGCGCTACGCCCCGAACCTTGTTGCTGTGAGATCTGCAACGAGTGAGCATTATAAATGAAATGACCCGATACTGATTAGTATCTGGCACATTAAAGATAAAACTTTTTTGGTTGGTGCCGGAGCTGGCTTGCTTTTTAAAACCTAAGCGCGCAACAACTGAATAACTTCGCGCAAGCCGTTTTTGAACGCATGAAAATCAAAATCGTTTGTCGATGCCACTTCACTGTTAGAAACTGGGACAGTTGTCTGAGGCATTACTGCTGGTTCCGTGACTTCTTCCGCACCATCCAGACGATTTCGTGCACCGCTGATAGTAAAACCTTGCTCGTAGAGCAGTTCGCGGATTTTGCGGATTAAGAGCACTTCATGGTGCTGGTAATAGCGGCGGTTGCCGCGGCGCTTGACTGGCTTGAGCTGCGTAAATTCTTGTTCCCAGTAGCGCAATACATGCGGCTTTACGCCGCACAACTCACTTACCTCACCAATGGTAAAGTACCGCTTGGCGGGGATGGGTGGCAATTGTACTTTTGCGGCGGGATCAAGCATTGTTAATTATTGACCTTAACTGGCGTAATGTTCTTCTACTTTGCTTTTTAATTTCTGGCTGGCATGAAATGTCACCACGCGACGCGCTGTGATAGGTATTTCTTCGCCTGTTTTTGGATTGCGGCCTGGACGCTCAGATTTTTTGCGCAATTCAAAATTGCCAAAACCTGATAACTTCACACTATCGCCAGTTTCTAAAGCGGTGCGCACTTCCTCAAAAAATGCTTCCACCATATCTTTCGCCTCACGTTTATTTAAGCCAACTTGCTCAAATAATAAATCAGCCAGGTCGGCCTTTGTTAATGTCATGCAACTCCCTCCACGAACCTTTATTGCTTGCTTTAATTTATTTACAACCTAATTACGTAACGATGCGCCGAATTGTTTTTCCAGCAATTTGAGCAGTTCGGCCATAGCCATTTCTGCCTCTGTATCCAACAAAGTTTTATGAGTATCTTGCATAAGTACAAGAAATGCAAGGCTTTTTTTATTTTCCGCGATGCCTTTTCCCTGGTAAACATCGAATAATTGTATTTGATGCAACAGTGGAATTTTAGCCTCATGGACGGCATTCACAATAGTCTGAACGGGTAAGTCTGCATCGACGACCACGGCAATATCACGGCGTACAGGCAAGAACTTAGACACTTCTTGATACTGCGCCACCTTGGTTTGCATGAGCGGCGCTACAGCCAGCTCGAACAAAACCGTATTTTTAGGCAAGCTGTAATGCTGCTGCCATTTTGGATGCAACTTGCCCAGCCAGCCTATCGGTTTGCCGTGCAGATAAACTTGAGCAGATTGTCCAGGATGCAAGGCTGGATGAGCCTCAGCACGATACTCCGCTTGATTATGTGTCAAGCAATCCACGATAGCTTTTACATCAAAAAAATCCACATCGCGCACCTTGCAAGCCCATTGCTCCGCCTGAAACTCACCGTAGGCCAAGCCTGAAACCTGTGTTTGTTCGCTATAGCTTTGTTTGTCAGCAAAATAACTGGCGCCGGTTTCAAACAGCATGGCACGTTCTTGCTTGCGGTTCAAATTATAGGTCAACACATCCAGCAGCCCGCCCCACAACCCGCTGCGCATCACGCTTAAGTTGCTTGCGATGGGATTCTTGAGCTTGATCGGGTTCGCATTCCCCATCAACTCGTGCTCCCAGCGTTCATCCACAAAACTGTAAGTCACGACTTCCTGATAACCTTGTGCCTGAAGAACATTTGCCACCCAAGCCTTATTTAATGCGGCTTCCAGAGCATCAAGCATGCGCAATTCAGCATGTGGCACAATCGCGGTCAGATGATCATAGCCGTACAGCCTGGCGATTTCTTCGATCAAATCTTCCTCGCGTGCGATGTCGAACCGGTAACTAGGCACCTGTACCGCATACACGCCTGCTTTTTCGCTGTTCGCAAAACCTAGCTGCGTCAGCAGTTTTGTGACCGTAGCTTGCGGAATCTGCATGCCCAGCACCGAGCATAACCGCGCATAGCGCAAGCTCACTGCGTTACGCACAGGCAATTCAGTGACAGCTTGGGTAATCGCTCCAGCCTTGCCGCCGCAGATTTTCAGAATAAGCGCAGTCACGCGCTCCATGGCATTCAGCGTATTGCCAAAATCCACGCCACGTTCAAAGCGATATGACGAGTCTGTGCTCAAGCCCAATCGGCGCGCCTTGCCAGCCATGATGTCTGGGGTGAAAAAGGCACTTTCCAAAAATACGGCGCTCGTAGCTTCGCCGACTGAAGTCGGCTCGCCGCCCATAATGCCCGCCAGAGCGATGGCGCCACTGTTATCGGCAATCACCAGATCATTATCGGCCAGTTTCACTTCGGTGTCATTCAGCAACTTAAGCGTTTCGCCCGCTTTGGCAAAACGCACTTCAATATGGTCGCCCAACCTGGACAGGTCGAACGCATGCATAGGCTGACCAAGCTCCAGCAGCACGTAATTGGTGATATCGACAATTGCGCTGATACTGCGCACGCCGCTGCGCTCAAGGTTACGTACCATCCAATCGGGCGTTGTGGCTTGCGCATTCACACCTTCAATTACACGGCCATAATAGGCCGGGCAGGCTTGCGGCGCATTCACCAGCACTTCCTGTGTGCGTTGTGATTCAACTTTCGCAGGCGTGATTTGCGGCACATTTAACGGCGCGCCGGTAATCGCCACCACGTCGCGCGCAATCCCCAAAATACTTAAGCAATCGGCACGGTTTGGCGTGAGTTTCAATGTCAACAGATTGTCATTCAGGCTTAAGTACTCACGGATATCCTGCCCGACAGTCGCGTCTGAGGGCAACTCCAGCAAACCAGCTGCTGCTTCCGCCAAACCCAGTTCTTTGGCCGAGCACATCATGCCAAACGATTCCACGCCGCGCACTTTGGCCTCTTTAATGGCAAAGCCGGGCAATTCCGCTCCAACCAAAGCGCATGGCGCCCTCAGGCCCACTCTGGCGTTGCTTGCGCCACACACAATCTGCAAGATCTCTTTGCCGACATTCACTTTGCATACCTGCAGGCGATCGGCATCCGGATGTTTTGCAGCTTCGATGATTTCGCCAATCACCACTTTTGCAAACGGCTTGGCAACAGGCGTCATCTCTTCTACCTCAAGCCCCGCCATGGTCAGCGCGTGGCTTAGCTCTTCCGAGCTTAAGTTTGGGTTAACAAAGGTTCTTAACCAGTTTTCTGAGAATTGCATAAATGTTTACTTGTTGAATTGCTGCAAAAAACGCAAATCATTATTAAAAAAGTGACGCAGATCATTCACGCCGTAACGCAGCATGGCAAGGCGCTCCACACCTAAACCAAAGGCAAAGCCGCGATACTTTTCGCTGTCGATATTTACATGCTTGAACACTTCCGGATGCACCATGCCGCAGCCGCCAATCTCCAGCCAACCGCCGTTCCAGCTCATATCCATCTCTGCTGAAGGCTCGGTAAACGGGAAAAATGAAGGGCGGAAACGCACCGTTAAATCGTCACGCTCAAAAAACTTTTGCAAGAAATCTTGAACGACTCCTTTGAGGTTGGCAAAGCTGATGTTTTCATCCACCCACAAACCTTCAACTTGATGAAACATCGGCGAATGGGTTGCGTCAGAATCCACTCTGTAAACACGGCCTGGCGCGATAATCTTCAGCGGAGGTTCTTTATTCTCCATGTAATGAATTTGCACAGGCGATGTATGCGTACGTAAAACATTGGACTCTTTTTTGTCATCATGCTGCGCATGATTTATATCCACATAAAACGTATCGTGCATGGCGCGCGCAGGGTGATTTTCTGGGATATTCAGTGCGGTAAAATTATAAAAATCAGTTTCGATTTCTGGGCCAGTCGCCACATCAAAACCAATCGAGTGAAACAACGCTTCAATACGCTGCAGGGTTAGTGTCACGGGATGCAAGCCGCCTTGCGATTGCGCGCGTGCGGGCAAGGTCACGTCAATCGACTCCTGCGCCAGCTGCTTCGCTTGCGCCGCATTTAAAATGGCCTCGCGGCGAGCATTTAAGGCGGCTTCAATCGCCTGCTTGACCACATTGATAGCCGCGCCTGCGGCGGGGCGCTCTTCTGCACTTAGCTTCCCTAGGCCTTTTAACGCCTCGGTCAAGACACCGCTTTTGCCCAAATACTTGGCTTTTGCGTTTTCCAGTGCGGGCATATCTTCGCAAGCTGAGAAGTCGGCCTGCGATGCTGCGATTAAGTGATCCAAATTAGCCATGCGTCATTTTAACTTAGTTAAGTAATTGATTGAACATAAAAAAAGAGGCCGCAGCCTCTTTTTTTATTTTGGTTGATTTAAGCGGCTAAACCAGTTTTTGCCATCTCTACAAATTTGGCAAAGGCAGCTTTATCAAATACAGCCAAGTCCGCCAACACTTTGCGATCCACTTCCACGGCGGCTTTTTTCAAACCATTCATGAAACGGCTGTAAGTCAAACCACACTCACGCGCACCGGCGTTGATACGTGCAATCCACAAGGTACGGAATTGACGTTTTTTCTGACGGCGGTCACGATATTGATATTGACCCGCTTTCATTACCGCTTGCTTGGCAATGCGGTAAACGTTTTTGCGGCGACCGCGGTAACCCTTGGCAGCGTTTAGTACTTTTTTGTGTCTTGCGCGAGCAATGACTCCACGTTTTACTCTAGGCATGTCAGTCTCCTTATTGGGTTGGCATCATGGCGCGAACGCGCTTGACGTCGGTTGCAGAGATAATCGCCGTGCCGCGTAATTTACGCTTTTGCTTGGTGGTCTTTTTGGTAAGAATATGGCGCAAATGTGAATGTGTACGCTTCACCTTGCCATTCCCTAAGAACTTAAAGCGCTTTTTGGCGCTGCTCTTTGTTTTCATTTTTGGCATTTTTTTCTCCTCAAGAGTAGTTAAGAGCGCCTAGGCATGCCATTTCGCCGTATCGCTCGAATAAAACTTTTAACTTGCTGCTACTTTTTCCACTGTTTTCTCAACAGTTTTTTCTGCCGGTTTTTCCTTAGCCGCTTTTACAGGCACTTTTTTGGCTGGTGCCAGCACCATCACCATTTGCCGACCTTCCATTTTAGGAAACTGCTCGACCACTGCGTGTTCTTGCAAATCTGCTTCCACACGTTTCAATAAGGCTAACCCAAACTCTTGGTGCGTAATCTCGCGGCCTCTGAAACGTAGCGTAATCTTGGCTTTATCGCCCTCACCCAAAAAGCGGATGATATTACGCAGCTTTATATTGTAATCGCCATCATCTGTACCCGGGCGAAACTTGATTTCTTTAATAACAACCTGTTTTTGTTTAAGTTTTTGCTCATGCTGACGTTTGCTTTCAGCATACTTAAACTTACCGTAATCCATCAACCTGCACACTGGCGGCACTGCATTTGGCGCGATTTCCACCAAATCAATATCAGCTTCTTCTGCTTTTGCAAAGGCTTCCCGTAAACTCACAATGCCTAACGGCTCGCCTTCTATGCCCACCAAACGAACTTCGGGTGCAGTAATATCCCCGTTAATTCGCGTTTCTTTATCCTGTGCTATTGCTGACTCCTGTTCTGTACTATTAAAAAATTAAACCGCGCTAGCCAAAAAACAGTTTAACCCTTGGCTTCAACTTCTGCTTTCAATCGAGCGATCAGCTCGCTTACTGGCATAGAACCCAGGTCTTCACCTTTTCTGGTACGCACGGCCACATGTCCACTCTGCATCTCACGCTCACCTGCCACAAGCAGATAAGGCATTTTTTGCATGCTATGTTCGCGTATTTTATAGGTAATCTTCTCATTTCTCAAGTCAAAATCGCATCTGATGCCATTTTTCTTTAAATTTTCAACCACTTGCAACACATAATCAGCTTGACTGTCAGAAATATTCAACACCATCGCCTGCACGGGGGCCAGCCAAAGCGGCATTGCGCCCGCATAATGTTCAATCAAGATCCCCAAAAAGCGCTCCATCGAGCCGACAATGGCGCGGTGCAGCATCACCGGACGTTTGCGTGAATTGTCTTCGGCTACGTACTCCGCACCCAGGCGTTCCGGCAAGTTCGGATCGAGCTGAATCGTGCCGCATTGCCACAAGCGGCCGAGCGAATCTTTGAGCGTAAATTCAATTTTCGGTCCGTAGAATGCGCCTTCGCCCGGTTGATACTCGAACTCCAGGTTGTTGATTTTAAGCGCATTCGCCAGAGAGGTTTCCGCCCTATCCCAATCTACATCTGTGCCAATGCGCTTTTCCGGGCGGGTGGACAATTTTACCAGCACATCTTTAAAGCCAAAATCATCATACACTTTGTAAAGCATTTTAATGAAATCGGCGACTTCTGCTTCCACCTGTTCTTCGGTACAGAAAATATGCGCGTCGTCCTGCGTAAAGCCACGCACGCGCATCAAGCCGTGCAACGCGCCGGATGGCTCATTACGGTGGCACGAGCCGAATTCAGCCAATCGCAACGGCAAATCGCGGTAGCTATGTAAGGTGCTGTTAAAAATTTGCACGTGGCCTGGGCAGTTCATCGGTTTTACCGCGTAATCACGGTTTTCTGAAGCCGTGACAAACATGTTGTCGCGGTAATTCTGCCAATGGCCAGACTTCTCCCATAACGTCTTGTCCATCACGGTCGGTGTGCGTACTTCCTGATAATTGTAATCGCGAAACATCTGGCGCATGTATTGTTCCACTTCCTGCCAGATGCTCCAACCGCGCGGATGCCAAAACACCATACCTGGCGCGTCATCTTGCATGTGGAAGTAATCGAGTTGCTTGCCCAGTTTGCGATGATCGCGCTTTTCGGCTTCTTCTAATTGGAACAAATACGCGTCCAACTCTTCTTTATTGCGCCAAGCCGTGCCATACACGCGCTGCAGCATCTCGTTGTTGCTATCGCCGCGCCAGTAGGCACCTGCCAGCTTCATGAGCTTGAACGCTTTCAGCTTACCAGTGTTCGGCACGTGCGGGCCACGACACAGGTCCGTAAAGCGACCCTCTGTATAGAGCGAAACCTCTTCACCTGCTGGAATAGAACCAATAATTTCGGCTTTGTAATCCTCACCAATGCTTTTAAAATAAGCAATCGCCTCATCACGCGGCAACACTTGCCGTGTCACTGGCTCGTCTTTCTTAGCCAACTCCAGCATCTTTTTTTCAATGAAGATTAAATCTTCAGGGGTAAAAGGCCGCACGTAGGAAAAGTCGTAGTAGAAGCCATTTTCAATCACCGGGCCGATGGTCACTTGCGCATCTGGGAACAGTTCTTTCACCGCGTAAGCCAGTAAGTGTGCAGTTGAATGGCGAATAATCTCCAAGCCCTCAGGGTTTTTATCAGTGATAATCGCCAAATCGCTATCCGATTCAATCAGATAGCTGGTGTCCACGAGCTTGCCATTTACGTTGCCTGCTAATGCCGCCTTCGCGAGACCCGCACCAATATTCATGGCGACATCAGCCACGGTAACCGGTGCATCAAAGCTGCGTTGAGAGCCGTCTGGCAAGCGAATTACAGGCATGCTATATCCACATTCAAATAAAAATAATAAAAGCCGCTAGATTAACGGCTTTACTTTCAACATTTGGTAGGCAGTAGCAGATTCGAACTGCTGACCTCTTGGATGTCGACCAAGCGCTCTAACCAACTGAGCTAACCGCCTGTATTTTACAATTTTATTGCGAGGCCGAATTTTAGCCTATATACAGCTCTGGCGCAAATCAAGGCTGCAGTAACTGCTGATACAAACTGGGGCTGGCATAGCCATCTTGCGGAAAATTTTTTGTAGCTTGATATTGCCGGATGGCGGCTTGCGTTTTAAACCCAGGAAAGCCATCGGGCGCGCCACAATCAAAACCCAGCTCGTTCAATTTGCCTTGCAGCGCCCACATCTGGTTGAAAGTGAGAGCTTCACTTTCAGCCTCCAGTCCAGCCATGATGGGCTTGTCGCCTACAAACTGATTGGCAAGGTGCGCCACCGATAGCGCGTAATTGACCGAGCGGTTCCAATCCATAATCACGTCAAAATTGCTGAACACCATAAAGGTCGGGCCTTGCCAGCCTTGCGGCAATAAAATCGCGGCGTTATCCAATGCCGGCAAAGGTTTGCCGTCTATATCCACCACGCCCAATTTTGACCAATCGGCTGTGCTTTTACGATTCAGCAGGTGCGCCAAGCTATAATCAAAATTATTGGGCAATTTTACTTCGGTCATTGCTGGTTCATCTTTGTGCCAACCCGTTCTGGCGAGGTAATTCGCAGCCGAAGAAAACGCATCCGGCAACGACCTCCAAATGTTGATGCGACCATCGCCATCAGCATCCACACCGTGTTTCAGCATGGTAGAAGGCATAAACTGCATATGCCCCATCGCGCCCGCCCATGAGCCGCGCAAGCCCGCGACATTGTTATGGCCAGCATCGACAATGCGCATGGCATCGAGTAACTGGCTGCGGAAAAACTCCGCGCGACGGCCTTCGTAAGCCAGCGTCATCAAGGCCGATGGCAGCCCAAATCCGCCCTGGTTTTCACCATAGTGCGTTTCCAAGCCCCAAAATGCGACCAGAATTTGTTTTGGTACGCCGTACTGTGTTTCGATGCGGCTTAAAAGCGTTTCGTGCCGTTGCAGCATTGCCCTCCCCTGCGCTATTTTGTCAGAGGTGACGCGCCTATCAATATAACTTAAAAAGGGAGAGATGAATTCTGGCTGCCCCCGATCCAGCACAATGACTTGCGGCAAATATTTGGCGTTCTTAAAGGTGCTTTTGATAGTTTTTGGCGAAATACTATCGGCTTTCGCTTCCGCTTTCAGTTCATTTAACCAAGTATAAAAATGTGTTTTATCAACAGCTTGTGCGCAAAAACTGGCAGCAGCCATATAAACAGTCAATATTATTTTTTTAAACATATTACTTTAAATTTTGCAAGATCAAGTTTTGCAATACCGAGCGATAGCCTGCTTGATAATTTGGATATTGTAGCTGAAAGCCCGTTGTGCGCAGGCGCAGATTGCTCAAGCGCTTGCCACCTTGTGCGATTGGCGCTTTGATATTGGAGGTATCAATACCCTGCTGCTTTGCCAGCCAGGCCAGCACCTCGTACTGCTGGGTCGGCATATCGTCTGTGACGATATAACAATCGGAAACTTCATGATTTCTGCTAGCTTGCTGAACCAAAAACGCGATGAACCCGGCCGCATCGTCACGATGAATGCGGTTGCTCCAGCGATTTTCTTTGGGCCATCGAGTTAAGTCATTCGCCATGTTCACCAGGTACAGACGACCTTCACTATAGATGCCAGAGAGGCGCATGGTTGTTGTTTTACAGGGCAATCCTTTTAACAGCATTTCCGCTTCTAACAGGCGCTCGCCGCCAAAGTCTGCAGGAACTGCAAGTATGTTTTCATCTAGAGTATCTTCTGTGTTCTTTCCGTAAATCCGCGTGCTGGAAACGAAAAACACGTGTTGCAACTGTTGATTCGCTTGCTGTGTTGCAAGTACGTTTTTAAGCCCGTCCACATAAATGGCTTGGTAGTTTTCATCAGTTTGGGCACTGGCTGCGACACAGTAAATGATGAAGTTCGGGTTGAGATTTTTCAGTGCAGTAAGTGTGTTTGGCTTAGTAACATCTGCTTGAATGGTCTGGATGCCGTGCGGCAATTGCAGGCTGCTAAGCCGCAAACCAATTACCACGTAGTTTTGCTGCAAGCGTGTAGCAATGGCTGAACCTAAATCCCCGCAGCCTACTATTAAAATTTTAGCCATGCTTTTGCAGATATTTCTCGGCAAAAAATAAGGCAATTATCGTTTTTCCATCGGTAATTTCACCGCGTTGAATCATGCTTATACATTGCTCAAACGGCGCTTCGAATATATCCAAATGCTCATCGCCATCACGCTGATGCGCCCCAGCGCTCAGCCCACGTGCCAAATAGATATGGATAATTTCATTAGAGTAGCCGATGCAGGGATGCTGATGCCCGAGTTTGATCCAATCGCTGGCACTGTATCCCGTTTCTTCCATTAACTCTCGCTGGCCTGTGATTAAAACATCTTCGCCCGCATCAATTTTACCTGCGGGCAATTCGATAAAAACTTGATGTAATGGATAGCGAAACTGCTTTTCAAGGACAACATTACCATTGGGCAATATTGGTACAACTACCACCGCGCCAGGATGGATCACGTACTCGCGTTGGCTAGTATTGCCATTGGGCAAACGCACCTGATCGCGCTTCACCGTAAGCATGCCGCCGGATGCTAAGGTCTGCGAGCTAATGCAAAGCTCGCTTAAGTCTATTGGCACAGCATCCTGCATGATTAAAGCGATGCAACGTTAAAGGTATTGCACTTGTTCACGTCGCCTGTGCTTAAACCCTGATTGAACCAGCGCATGCGCTGTTGCGATGTGCCATGGGTAAAACTATCCGGTATGGCGTAGCCTTGTGCTCGCTTCTGCAGCGCATCGTCACCAATTGCTGCAGCGGCGGTCATGGCTTCTTCCACATCCCCCGCCTCTAATATACGGTTTACACCATCGGCATGATGCGCCCATACGCCCGCGTAGCAATCTGCCTGCAGTTCAAGCATTACGGAATACTGGTTCGCCTGCGCTTCGCTGCGTGCGCTTTGGCGTGCCTGCTGTACTTTATCCGATGTCCCCATGAGGTTTTGGATATGATGCCCGACCTCATGCGCAATCACATAGGCCTGCGCAAAATCACCGGGCGCGTGAAAACGGTCTTTCATTTCCTGATAGAAGCTGAGGTCAATATATACTTTTTGATCACCCGGGCAATAGAAAGGCCCCATTGCGGCTTGCCCTGATCCACAGGCTGTGGGTGTCTGGCCGCTGAATAGCACCAGCTTGGGCGCCGGATATTCGTGCCCGGAATTTTGAAATAGCTTGCCCCATGTGTCCTCAGTGCTTCCTAACACCTTTGCCACAAATTTGGCGGCGGGGTCGTCTTGCGGTATGGGTTTAGCCTCAACAGGCGCATTCTGGCCCATGCCCTGGCCGATATTCAGAACGACCGAAGGATCCACGCCAAAATACATCGCTACCAAAGCCAGCGCAATGGTTCCGATGCCGATACTGCGTCCGCCAATCGGGAAGCCGCCGCCGCTACCGCGTCTGTCTTCTACATTGCTGCTTTCACGTTCATCATCTAAGCGCATTTTTAACCTTTTCTACCATTTGAATTAATTTTATAACATTTGGTAATTATTGCTTAACATTATTGAGTTAAAAAGTTAAACGAAATGTTTTTTTAGCCGGACATGTCCTAATTAAACATTGATTTAAATTTTCATTATATCTAGTTGTTATATTAACTTATATCTTTAGATTATTTATTTTAAATTCATTGACTTAGAAATTCAACCAACCCTAAAATGGCGCCTTGTATCACGAAATAAATGGAGTTTACGTATTTATGACCATCTTGAATAAACACTTGCAAGTCCTTCTTTTAACTATCCCTACATCTACTTTATTATTAACCTGGAACACAGCAAACGCAGAAGTTTATAAATGGCGCGATGCAAGAGGTGTTGTCCAGTATTCAGACAAGCCACCAGCTTCTGGCTTCACCAAAGCTACACAAAGTGAAATCGTGAATGCGCTACAGAAAAAGGAATTGTGCACGACAGATCCTGTGAACCCAGCAGCAGCTAAATCAAATAACTCGAATAAAATTAACGCCGCCGTATCAATTATTGGCGGCATCGGAACTGGTACTAAAGCAACTGCGCCTATTGCCACTGGAATTGGAGCTCTAGCTGCTCCAAAAACTACGACTACGACAAGTGCAGCAGCAACCTCTGCCCCAAGTACAAGCACAACTAAGCCAGCGACCGCAAGTACAAGTACAGCCACACCAACAACTACAACTACCCGTTCGACTCTTTTTAAACAAAAAACCAGAACAACCAGTACAAGTTCGTTAACTAAAGTCGCAGTTGCTCCTGCTCCTGCTCCTGCTCCTGCTCCTGCTCCTGCTCCTGCTCCTGCTCCTGCTCCTGCTCCTGCTCCTGCTCCTGCTCCTGCTCCTGCTCCTGCTCCTGCTCCTGCTCCTGCTCCTGCTCCTGCTCCT
>WBZT01000029.1_pt1 | contig 122424 bp, 119 predicted proteins | sample 5204241 | NCBI WGS metagenome assembly WBZT01 (sample SAMN12344358, study PRJNA552823) | activated sludge metagenome | biome: Activated sludge suspended growth; feature: Nitrification reactor; material: Wastewater; isolation source: activated sludge from nitrification reactor of wastewater...
CAGATCGTTGCGCGCGCACGGGCTCACCGTAGTCAGCGTCATCTCGACCCCTCCCACGACACGACCATCCGCGTCGAGCATCCCACCGGCAGCGTCGAGGCCCCGATGAGAGCCATCGACGGTTCGAGCCGTCCGAACCCGGTGGCAACCCATCCGACGCCGGCGTTGCCGACCGCGTCGACCAGGCCCCAGGCGAGGGCGTTCGACAGGTGGAACTGCACCCGGAGGTCGTCATGGCGCATCGTCGCGACCTGGGTCCCGTCGTCGAGCGTGCGGAGTCGATCTGCGATCGACCAGCCTGAGCCGATCGTGAGGCAGACGCCGATCGGGCGGGGTTCCTTCGACGCTCCGGGCATCGCGTCCAGGCGATCCTCGATGACGAGGCGGTGTTCGTCGAGCGACACGGTCCGCTCGTGCACGCAGCCGTGCGCGGGCCACTCGATCCGTGTCGTGACCTGCGCCGGGCGATCGCCGACCGGCTCGGCCACGTAGCCCGCGACGCGCGCCTCGGCCTCGCCGCCCCAGAGGAACGATCCGAACCACGGCGCCTGATCGTCACCCCCGATCGACACGGTGTTGTGTGCGGCGGTCGAGCGTTCGTGGCGGCGCCGCTCGGGCTGGTGGTCGTACACCGAGGTGCCCGGGTCGACGAGCAACGGGACGTCGTCGAGCTCGAACGCGACGGCGCCGAGGTCGGCGTGTGCGTGAGCCGCGATCGGGAGGTAGCCGAGCGGGCCGGTCCGTACCCAGGCCCGTGCCCGATGCGCCGCCCCGTGGGCGTCGAGGACGGCAGGGCCGATCGACGCCGCGAGCGTCTCGCGGTCGGTCCGTGGACGGGGCTCCGCGTCGTCGCGTCGAGCGAGGGCGCCGGCGCTGAACGCTCCGAATGTCGCGGAGCGGACGTCGGGCTCGACCTCGGGCCACCCGACGGCGGGGCCCAGCGTTGCGGCGGCGAGCGCGAGCGCGCGTCGCACCGTGTGGGGCTCGCCGCCGTCGAGGCGGGCCACCGTCGAGTCGTCTGCGTCGCCGAAGCGCGGGCCCGACGGTGACGTCCCGACGATGAGTGCGAGCGCGTCCGCCCCGGCCGCGAGCCGGTCGATCACGCCGGCCGGGACCACGAGTCCTGCGGTGGCCGCTTCCGCCAGGGCCACGATCGAGAGATCGAGCACGAACGCGTGGTAGCCCGTCGCCTGTTCTCGCGTCGCGCCGCTCGGCGCCACCTGCGCGTTGATCTCCTCGCAGAGCGTCGCGAGCGCCGCGGTTCGCCAGCCGTCGCTCTCGGGGAACCAGTCGAAGGCCGCGGAGGCGCACAGCAGCCCGGCCGCTTCGGCAAGACGATGGTTGTTGGCCGACGAGAAGCGGCTGGGGAAACGCGCGAGCGCGTCCTGGTGGAGCCACAGGTGGCGATGCGCGAGATCGTTGTCGTCGAACAGCGCGCGCACGGGCGGCCAGTCGTCGAGCAGCCGCCGGGTCCACACCCACGACATGAGTCGCAGTGCCAACTCGACTCCGCTGGACCACATCATCCCGGCGGGCGCGGGGTATGCCTCCCACCATTGACGGGTGAGCTCGGCGGCGCGCTCGGCGGACTCCTTATCGCCGTCGCGGTCGAAGCGGGACGCGGCGGCGAGCACCGTGAGGTGATGGCCCCGCGACAGCTCCCACACGTGCTTGACGCTCGATGCCGCAGGTGGCGAACCGTCGAGGTCGGTCAGGCCGCGGGGCGCGCCGTCGGCGTCCCAATCGGGCCGTGCGAGGTCGGAGCGGTCCCACCCGAGCACCGTCCATCGGCCGCCGCGAATCTCAGCCGCGGTCGCCGCCAGCGCAGCCTCGGCGGCGGAGGGGATCTCGACCGCGCCGAGCGGTGCGAACGGCGGCCGGTCGGGGCGCACGGCGACGTGAACGTTCGGTGCGCGTCGCTCCCAACGCCTCCGGGCCGCCGCGTCGGATATGCGCCAGGCGTGTTCGCCGGGCAGTGTGCGCCGCGCTCGCTTCAGATACCAGCCGATGCGAGCGGCCGCGTCGATCGCCGCGCTCATCGGGAGGGCGCTGCGGCGTCGAGCGCGTGGCGTGCCCACAGCTCCAGGCTCACGAGGGGCCAGAGCTGCTTGCCGTGCTTTGCCCCGGCGATGTGGTCGTCGACCAGTCGTCGAACCGCTGCGGTGTCGAGCCACTGGGCCACGTGGGAATCCGGCCCGCACAACAGGTCGCGTACCTCGCCGGCGAGGTGGCCGCGGAACCACGAGTCGATCGGCACGGCGAACCCGATCTTGGGTCGATCGATGAGGTCGGCGTCGACGTAGCGCTTCGCCACTTGCTTCACGACCCACTTGGTGTCGCCGCGGCGCACCTTGAAGCGGCTGGGAAGCGCAAGCGCGAAGTCGACCACGCGGGTGTCGAGGAACGGCGGGCGCAGCTCGACCGAACTGGTCATCGTCATGCGGTCACCGCGTTCGAGCAGGTTGTCGGGCAGCCAGTAGGCGAGGTCGACGATCCCGAATTTGGCGACCATGTCGCCGTGTACGCCGTCGAGCGCATCGAGGCGGCGCGCCGGGCGGCCGCACAGGCCGGTCACGTCGCGTTGGGTGAACGGGCTGAACCAGGCGCGAATCCGGTCGGCTTCGCTGTCGCCGGCCAGGGATCGGCCGAGAACGGCGAGGCGTTCCTTGCGGGTGCCGATGGTGCGGGTCATCACGTCGGCGAGCGGGGCCCGAATGGCCGTGGGAACGCGTCCCGCGAGTCCGCTCGCTGCGGCCAGCTTGTACTTGGCGTAGCCGCCGAACAGCTCGTCGCTGCCTTCGCCCGACACGACCACCTTCACGTGCTCGCGGGCGAGCTTCGACAGCGCGGCGACCGCCGGGTCGGCGGGTTCGCTGATCGGGAAGTCCCGGTACCAGCTCAGCCGCCCGAGCTCCTCGAAGAAGTTGTCGGGCGAAACGAGCACCTCGTGGTGATCGGTGTTCCACCGTTCGCTCACGCGGCGTGCGGCGGGGCGTTCGTCGATCTCGGCGTGGGCGAACCCCGCGGCGAACGTCACGAGTCGGGCGCCGGGCCGCGCCTGTGCGGCGAGCGAGACGGTGACGCTGCTGTCGACGCCACCGCTGAGGTAGGCCCCGACGGGCACGTCGGCCACGAGCGCCTCCTCGACGGCCTTGCGCATCAGCGCGTCGAGCTCCTCGACGGCCGAGGTCTCGTCGAGATCGGTGCGCGGCGTGGGCAGGTGCAGCGTCCAGTACGCGCCCTCGGTGACCGATCCGTCCGCGGTGATCCGCAGCCATCCGCCGGGGCGCAACTTGCGGACCCCGGCGTACAACGTGTGCGGGGCGGGCACGAATCGCTGGAGCAGGAAGTCGGCCAGGCTCGCCTCGTCGAGCGAGAGCGAACCGATCGCGGGGCGCAGGGCCTTGACCTCGCTCGCGAACGCCACGCCCCACGGCTGGTGCGACCAGAACACCGGCAGGATCCCGGCGCGGTCGCGGGCGAGCAGCACGCTGCCGTCGCTCGCGTCGTGCAGCGCGAACCCGAACTGCCCCCGGATCTCGTTGAGGATGCCGGGGCCGTGCTGGCTCACCAGCAGCATGAGTACCTCGGTATCACCACTCGTTCGGCACGGCAGCCGGTGCCGCTCGCGCAACTCCTGGTAGTTCAGGATCTCGCCGTTGAAGCAGATCGTGAACCGTCCGTCGGGTGTGCTCATGGGCTGTGGCGAGCCGGCGAGGTCGATGATCGACAGCCGTCGATGTCCGAACGCGACCGGCCCGAGGTGGGCGAATCCCTCGTCGTCAGGCCCGCGGTGGACGAGCTGGTCGGTCATCGCCGAGAGCTGAAGCGGGTCGGGTGCGCGGCCGTCGAATCTGATCTGTCCTGCGATGCCGCACACGTTTTGGCCCTCCTCGTCCGAGGGCGAGCATACTGACCGTGCCTCCGATTCCCGCCGTCCGCCCGCTGCGCGACTGGAGGAAAAGTCTCGGTCCCGGTGTCGACCGGCCGATGAGGAGAGTGTGATGCGGATCGAAGAAGTGTCCCCGATGAACTGTTCCTATTCCCGTGTCGAGCTGTTCGGCACCGCGGTCGACGCGGTCACGATGGACCAGGCGGTCGACGCGGCCCGGGCGGCCGTCGCTGCAGGTGGACCGCACCAGCACGTGGTGCTCAACGCCGCCAAGGTCGTGGCGATGCAGGACGACCCCGAACTGGCCCGCATCATCCGTGGCTGCGACTTCATCCAGGCCGACGGGGCGTCGGTGGTGTGGTTCTCGAAGCTGGCCCGTCGCCCGGTTCCCGAACGCGTTGCGGGTGCGGACCTCTTCGAGCACCTCGTGGGCGCCGCAGCCGCCGACGGCACCTCGGTGTACTTCCTCGGCGCGCAGCCACACGTCGTGGAGCGCGTCGTCGAGATCTTCACGCAGCGGTGGCCCGACCTGCGCGTGGCCGGATTCCACGACGGCTTCTGGAGCGACGATGCCGAGGTGGTCGCCGCGATCCGCGACGCCGGGCCCGACTACCTGTTCCTGGCGATCCCGAGTCCGCGCAAGGAGTACTGGCTCGCGACGCACCTCGACGCGCTCGGCGTGCCGTTCGTGATGGGCGTCGGCGGGAGCTTCGATGTGGTCGCCGGCGAAACCACGCGGGCGCCGCGCTGGATGCAGAAGATCGGCATGGAATGGTCGTGGCGACTCATCCAGGAGCCGCGGCGCATGTTCAAGCGCTACCTCGTGGGCAACACGAGGTTCCTGGTGGCCTGCCTGCGCGAACTCCGCCGCCCGGCTCCGGTGGGTGATTCCGCCCGCTGATGCGATCGCGGGGTCAGCCCTAAGATCGATCGATCGGCAACGCGAAGGAATCTCGTGGATTTCCAGTATCTCTTCACCGTTCTGGCGCGCCGCTGGCGTGTGTTGATCGCCCTCGGCGCCGTCGGGGTGATCCTCGGGGCGATGTTGTATGCGACTTACCCGGAGACCTACGAAGCGCGTGCGGTGCTGGAGATCCTGCCTCCGCGCTCAGCGAGCGGCATCGGGTCCTGGAACGCCGACCCCGATCGCTATGTCATCGGCCAGGTCGCCGTGCTCGACAACATCTCGCTCGCAGCAAACGTCGCGTCGAAGGTGCACGGGCTGTCGACGCAGGACGTCGTCACGTCGCGCACCATCGAGCAGGAACCGAAGTCCGACATCGTGTCGGTCGTCGTCAACCGCACCGACCCGAAGCAGGCGATGGAGATCGCCAACCAGTACGCCGCTCTGTACATCGAGGGCTTGCGCGAGGCCGCGAGTGAGCAGACCGACAAGGCGACGACGGCGTTCGACCAGCAGCTCGCCGACATCCAGGCTTCGCTGCTCACGATCGAGACGAAGGCGCAGACGGCACGGGTCGCAGTCGACCAGGCGACGCTGCAGCTCGTGCAGGTCAACGGTGATCCGGCGCGGGCGCAGTCGGCGCAGCAGGCCGTGAACACCGCGAGTTCCGAGCTCGCGTCCGCCGAGGCCGAGCGGCAGCAGAAGCTGGCCGAGTACAGCGCCATCCTGCAGAACAAGGGGCAGCTCGCGCTCACGCTCGTGAGCAATGTGTCGTCGTCCACCGTGTCGAAGGCGCAGCTGCCGACCGCTCCCGCGGCCAACAGCGCGAAGCTGCTCGCCGCGGCGCTCGCCATCGGCCTGCCGGCGCTGGGCGCTGCCATGCTGGTGCTGCAGGCTGCCTTCTCCCAGCAGGTCGTGGTGGAGGGCGAGGTCGAGGAGGCGCTCGGCGCGGCGATCGCGGCCGAGGTGCCGTCGTCGCTGTACGACCCGTCGCTCGACGATCTGCTCGACGGGGTCCCGGCGAGCGCCGTCGAGGCGATCGACCAGCTGTGCGTGCGCGCCGAAGCCAACGCGCCCGATCCCGAGGTGATCACCATCGTCGTCGCGGGCGCCAAGCGGGAGCTCGGCGGTAGCCGAGTCGCGGTCGCCATGGCGGCGCGGTTCGCCGCGAAGGGGGCGACGGTCACGCTCGTCGACGGCGACCAGGCCGCAGGCCGGCTGACGCGAGCGTTCGGCGCCACCGGGTTCGGCGGGATTCCGGCGCTCCTCGCACGCAGCGCGACGATCGACGAGAAGGAGGCGGTGCGCGGGAGCGCCCGCCGCGCGGATTCGACTCGGCGTTCACAGCGCGTGTTCGCACCCACGGCGCTCGGCGCGGACGTCACGATCCTCGGCCTGGGCGCCAAGGTCGGCCAGCCGGTGTTCCGGCGTGCCGACATCGCCGAGGTGCTCGAGGCGGCACGCCGCCAGGCGCACGTGGTGATCATCGACGCCGGTCCGGTGCTGGAGTCGGCCGTCGCGCTGCAGCTGGCCCGCTATGGCGACGCGGTGGTGATCACCCTGCCGCGTGACGGTCAGGATCGCGGTGAGCTCGCCGTGATGGCCGGGCAGCTCAGCGAGGTGGCGTCGCGGCTGTTGCCGGTCACCTCCGCATCGGTCGAGGAGATTGCACCGCTCGGCGACGCCGTCGAGGTCGAGATCGAGATCGCGGAGGCCGGCGAACCCGCCTCGGCGCCGGATCGCGCGCAGCGCCGGGTCCGCACGCCGAGCCAGCGGGCGTGACCGACGTCGGGGCGCGGCGCGAGCAGGCGCCGCCCCACCTGGTTCGGCTCGCCCGGTTCGCGCTGTTCTTCGGGGTGATGGGCACCTTCGGCGGCCGCGTCGCCCCGATGGGCAAGCCCATCGCCGCGGTCGGGTTCTTGTGCGTGGCCGCCATGCTCTTGAGCCCGCGGTTCATGGCCCACGTCAAGGTTCCGTTCGTGCTCTTCGCCTGGATCGGGATCACGGGCGCGACGGTGATGTGGAGCGTGCAGCCCGGCCAGACGGTCAGCCGCATGGTGACCGTGGTCGGCTACGTGGCCATCGGCATGATCGCCGGGGCGACGCTGAGCCTCGACCACATCCGGCGCATCATCGGGGCGGCGGGCCGGGTCACCATCCTCATCTCGTTCGTCACGATCGCCGCGATCCCGTCGTGGGCGGTGAGCCCGGAGGCGCTCGGAGCGGACGGCTGGACGGGGATCGCGTTGCACAAGAACCAGTTCGGTTTCATCGGCGTGCTCACGCTGGTGTGCGCGTGGTTCGATCGGAGATCGCGCTCCCGAATCCTGTGGCTGCTCGTCTCGCTGACCGCCATCGTCGGGTCGCTGTCGTCGACCTCGTTGGTGCTCGTGATCCTCTTCCTCGTGTACCTGTCGGCGTTCGGGCTGCTCGGAGCGCAGGCGTCGCCGAGGCGGCGCAACGCACTCATGTTCTCGGGTTCGGTCTTCGCGGTGGTGGTGCTGTTCGTCGGGGCGAACAACGTGCCATTCCTCACCGGGCTGATCGGACGCGACCCCACGCTGACCGGCCGAACCGACATTTGGTCGACCGTGATCGAGACCGCGGCCAAGCAGCCGGTGGGCGGATACGGGTTCAACTCGGTGTGGCCGGACGGCGACCTGGAGCAGACGGGCGGCACCCCGATCTCACGTGAGGTCAGCCGGAGGGCGGGATTCCCGGTGGTGAACGCACACAGCGGGTACCTCGACGTGTTCATCGGCGCAGGGCTCGTGGGGCTTGCGGTGGCCCTCTGGATCCTGGCGACGATCGGGCGACGTTCGGCCCAATTGCCCACCTCCATGCGTCGTGACGCGCTGTGGGCCGGCGGGGTGCTGTTGGTGTTCGTGGTGGATTCGGTGTCTGAATCGAACTTCGCGCTCGGCTTCGTTATCATCCTGCACACGCTTGCGATGGCGCTGGTACAGCTACCGGTTCGGTCGCGGCTGCGGGTCCCCACGATGCCGAAGGCGGTCGTGCATGTCTGAATCGGTCGACGCGCCGCAGGCCGGACGCTTGCGTCGGGCGCTCGGCGACTTCTCGGTGTCGGGCGCCTACGAGGCGATCGCGGTGGTCGGGTCGCTGGTGACCTTCACGCTGATCCAGCAGTCGACGAGCGTGGCGCAGTACGGCCAGCTCACGAGCGTCATCGGCATCACGGCGATGGTGGCGCTGAGTAGCTCGGGCTGGATCGTGCAATGGTTCCTCGAGTCGGTCCTGCGGCGTGGCCGCGAACTGCACGCGTCGTTCCGCTCTGCGCTCAGCTATTGCGGCGGTGCGCTCGTGTTCAACGTGGTGATCTCGACCCTGCTGGCGTGGCTGATGCTCGATGGCCTCCCGTGGTGGTGGGCGCCGACGGCGGCGACCGGCGACGCGATCGCCAGCGGGGTTGCGGGGGTGATCCCCTCGGCGCTGCACCTGTCGACCAGCTTCGCGGCCTCGGCGCGGCTGCGGTACTGGCCGCTGCTCACCAAGCCGGTCGCCGCCGTGGCGCTGTGGGCGACCGGGTCGCTGACCGTGGGCAACTACATCGCGGCCACGACCATCACCCAGGTGGTGGTGACGGGCGGAATGCTGATCGCGGTTGGCCGCATGACCGGCCTGACAGCGCGGTTCGGTGCGATGCGATGGGCCGAGGTTCGCGAGGGGCTGCCGTACGCGTTCACCCACCTCGGGTTCTCGGTGCAAGAGGAGTTCGACAAGCCGCTGGTGAAGCGTCTGTACGAACCGCGGTCCACCCGTCCCGGCGACAGCGCGGATGTGCAGGTCGGCGTGTATGCGGCCGGCTACAAGGTGATGCAGATGGCGACCCTGCCGGTGAAGGCGCTCGTGGGAGCGACCCATCACCGCTTCCTCGAGACGGTGGAGCGGCCCGCTCGGTCGCACCTACAACGGGCGCTCCGGTTGACCGGCATCACCATGGCGTATTCGGCGCTGGTCGTGCCGGCGCTGTTCCTGGTGGACGATCTGTTGGTGTGGGTCTTCGGCTCGGACTTCCGTCCGTCGTTGCGCGTCATCCACGTGCTCGTCGGCATCGTCGTGCTGCGCGGGCTGGTGTGGTTTCCCTTCAACGCGCTGATGGGGCTGGGACTGCACCGGCTCCGCATGGGCATCCTCGCCACGTCGTCGATCGCCGGGGTCGTGACCAACCTGGTGTTGATCCCGAGGCACGGGTGGATCGGCGCGGCGATCGCGACGTACGTGTCGGAGGTGATCTTCGCGGGGGCGGCGTGGGGCCTGCTGCTGTGGGCCGTCCGGCAGGAGAAGAGGGGCCGAGTATTCTCCCCTGACGAATCATTGTCTCCGCAGTGATTCCGGCGGCCATCGCTTTGCGTCCCGAGCCCTGGGAGGACCCACGCCGTGCCGATTCCGACCGTTCAAACGATCAGCTTCCGTGAGATCCGGCTGGGTCCGTGGGCGATCCACGGGTTCCGCACCACCGACATCTTCACCGAGGTGTTCGGGGGCGAGATGCGTCTCATGCGCCTCGCCACCTCGGTGCCGCCCCGCGCCGCCCTGCACTTCTCGAAGGGCCTGAAGGCGTCGCGACGCATCCCCGGTCGGGCCGCCGTCGACCCGCGGCGTGGACCGAAGCCCGACGTGTTGTTCGCCAACCCTCAGGACGTCGGCGACCTGAACCTGCTCGCGATGAGCCGCGACGACTGGATCGACTGCGGCACCCGGAAGATCCTGCTGATCAACGAGGCGTGGGAGAGCGACGTCGTGTCGTGGGGGCCGGCCCAACTCGAGGTGATCGACGCGTTCGACGTCGTCGCGTGCCAGTTCGAGCAGGCTTCCGCCGCGCTGCAACGACGGATCGGCCGCACGGTGCTGCACTCGCCGATCGGCATCGACGTGCTCGACGCTCCGTGGTCGCCCGAGCCGGCGATCGGGGTGCTCAACCTCGGCCGTCGCGCCGAGGGCCAGCACGACGCGCTCATGGCGTGGGCCGACGACACGGGCGGCTGGTACCACTTCGACACGATGCGGGCGACCGAGGCGAACGACGTGTTCCTCCATCGCCGCAACACGGCGCGCCTGTTCGCCGAGAGCGCGGTGTCGGTGTGCAACTTCGCTCGGTTCAACGACGAGTCGCGCCGAGGGAACTACACCGAGATCGGCACGCGCTACCCCGAGACGCTCGCGGCGGGCGCGGTCGCCGCTGGTGTGCACGCCGAGGGCGAGCTGTTCGACCGCGAGTACGGCGGGCTCGAAGGCATCGTGGACCTGCCGCTCGAGGGCGCCACGGTCGACGAGATCGAGGCGCTGGTGCAGCTCGGCCGGCGGCGCGACGTGCGCGCAGCCAACCGCCGACGGGCTCTGGAGCAACTCGACATCGCGCACCGCATCGCCGAACTGCTCGACACCGTCGGCATCGACCGGCCCGACGGGTTGCGCGACCGGCTCGGCGCGCTGCGTGATGCCGCGGCCGCTACAGCGTGAGGGTTCCCTCCACCACGATCTGACAGTCTCCGCCGACCCACACGGTGTCGCCGCGGCGAGCGATGCGCACCCGGCCGTCGCGCCCGAGCGCCGCCCCCTGGCGCGCGACGTAGGTCGACGGCGTCGGCCACGGCGTGGGCGGAGCGTCGGGGCCCGTGAGCCACTGGCCGAGTGATGCGTTGAGGCTGCCGGTGACGGGATCCTCCCGGAGCTCGTCGCCAACGGGGAAGAAGGCGCGGACCTCGAGATCGGTCTGGCCGGGCCCTGCGCCGGTGCCCGGTTCGCCGTGCCACGCGGCCGCGCCGATCATCAGGCCGGCGGCGGTGGCGGGACGGAGGCGGGCAACGGTCGACGGTTCGTCGAGCAACGCGGCGATCCACGCCGGACCGTTGTGTACCCACGACATGGCGACCACGTGGTGATCGGCGATGCCGAGCGACGCGACGACCGCTGAGCGGGTCGGGGCATCGGGCGGGCCGAAGCGAACAAGCGGCGGGGCCGCGAACGCAAGACCCGATCCGTCTTGTGCGATATCGATGAGCCCGACGCCGCACTCCTGCACGATGCCGCGCTCGCTTCGGGGCGTGCCTCCCGCGCGAAGCCAGGCCGCGGCGCTGCCGAGCGTTGGGTGCCCGGCGAACGGGAGCTCCTCGGCGGGTGTGAAGATGCGCACCCGGTAGTCGGCGGCCGGGTCGGTGGGTGGGAACAGGAAGGTCGTCTCCGACAGGTTGGTCCAGGCAGCGACGGCGCGCATGTCGTCGTCGGTCAGGCCGTCGCTGTCGACGACGACCGCGACGGGGTTGCCCAGGGTGGCGACCTCGGTGAACACGTCGACGGTGAGCAGGCGCCGCTCCGGCGTCGAGACGGTCATGCGCCGTTCACTCGTCGGCGCCGCTCGAGCTGAGAACCACGTCGAATTCGAGGATGGCCGAACCCATGGCGACGGGCGGGCGCGGTGCGCCGCTCGGCTCGGCGTGGCCGTGCCCGAATGCAGCCGAGTTGACCCACGCCGTGAAGTCCTCGGCCGAGCGCCAGTGCGTCACGACGAAGTAGCGGGTCTCGTCGGGGCCGGTGGGGCGGAGCAGCTCGAACCCCTCGAAACCCGGCTGGCGATCGACGGCGCCGAGTCGTTGGGCGAAGCGGCCTTCGAGCTCGGGCCCCATTCCTTCGGGCACTTCGATGGCGTTGATGCGAACGACGGACATGCCCCGAACTCTACGGGCTGGGGATGCGCCCACGGCTAGCGTCTCGGCGATGGCATCGGGCGATTCGCAGCGCGACTCCCTGCGTTCGCGCACTCGGATGGCGCCCACCGAACGATCTGCGCTCATCCTCGACGCGGCGACGCGGCTGTTTCGAGCGCGCGGGTTCGACGCCGTGTCGATCGAGGATGTGGCCGCCGAGGCCGGCGTCACCCGCGGCCTGGTGCACCACTACTTCGGTTCGAAGCGCGAGCTGTACCTCGCCGTGGTCGAGGCCGAGGTCCGGCTCCCCGACGGGCTGCCGATCGTGCCGGTTGGGCTCGGCGGCGAGCTGTCGGACGTGCTCGCCGTGTGCGTCGACGGCTGGCTGCGGCTGATCGAATCGAGCGGTGCGCTGTGGGTGTCCGACGCCGGGCCCGCCGGTACGAGCGATGTGGACGCCGTGCTCAGCGGGGCCCGGGACCGGCTGGTCGACCGCATGGTTCGCGAGGTCCCGTTTCCTGCCGATCTCGACGAGGACCTGCTGCGCAGCGCCCTGCGGTCGTTCGCTGCCATGGCGCGCAGCGCTGCGGGCGAGTGGCTCGTGGCCCGCTCGGTCAGCCGCGCGCAGACCGCCGCGATGCTGCACGCGGTGCTCGTGGCGTTGGTGCAGCGGGCGGTGCCGGCTATGGACGCGGCTCGCGGGGAAGGCCGAGCACGCGCTCGCCGATGATGCTGCGGTTGATCTCATCGGTGCCGCCTCCGAGCCGCGCGCCGGGCACGCCGCACACGAGCTTGGTCCACGCGAACGTGCCCCACTCGCCGGTGTCCGCGGTCAGCTTGGGCCCGAGCGCTCGCGCCGCGTAGTCGGCGATGTCGATGAGGTGCCTCGTGCCGGCGAGCTTGAGGACGCTCATCTCGGGTCCGGGCAGTCCTGCGGCCGCCATGTTCGTAACCGCTCGTCGCGTCGTGTAGCCGAGGACTTTGTGGTCGATGTACAGGCGGGCGAGATGGTCGCGGGCGATCGGATCGCTGTCGGCCCCGGTGACGCGAGCGAGCGCGATGAGCCGTTCGAACGGCCCGGGTCCGCGGGCGAGCCCCATGCCGCTGCCGATCGACGCGCGCTCGTTCATGAGCGTTGTGAGCGCGACCCCCCAGCCCGCTCCGATCTCGCCGAGGCGGTAGGTGTCGGGCACGCGGGCATCGGTGAAGAAGACCTCGTTGAAGCCCGCGCCACCCGTCATCTGGCGGAGCGGGCGCACCTCGATGCCGGGCACCGACATGTCGACGAGAAACGCGGTCATACCCTGGTGTTTCGCCCCGTCTGGGTCGCTGCGACAGATCACCTCGCCGAGGTGCGCGTGGTGCGCGTTCGAGGTCCACACCTTCTGGCCGTTGAGCACCCAGTCATCGCCGTCGCGCTCGGCTCGACACGACAGCGACGCCAGGTCGGAGCCGGCGCCCGGCTCGCTGAAGAGCTGGCAGGCGATCGTGTCGCCCCGGTACAGCGAGGGGAGGAACCGCTCTGCGATCTCGGGTCGGGCGTGCGCCGCGACCGTTGGTGCGACCATGCCGAGCCCGATGGTGAAGATCGACAGGTCGGGCAGCTCGTAGCGGGCTTCGAGGCCGCGATAGGCGCGGGCGAACGCGGTCGGGAGCCCGGCGCCGCCCAGTTCTCTGGGCCCGTCGATCCATCCGAATCCGGCGTCGAAACGGGTCGCCGCCCACTCCTGGGCCAGCCGCACGCCTGCGAGTTCGGTCGCCGGGTCGCCCTCTTCGACGATGCCCACGAAGTCGTCCCCCTCACCCCAGACGAAGTCGGCGGCCGTCTCGGGCCGACGCGCCCGGTGTGCGTCGAGGAACTCGGTCGCTGCGGCGACGAAGGTCGCGAGGTCGGTCACGACAGGCCCGCCGCCCGGAGTCGCTGTTGGGTGAGTTCGCCGCCGCGCTTCTGGAGCCACGGCACGCGCAATGCCCGCTTCCGGTTGACCGTCACGGTGGCGCCAGCGTGCCGGACCGGTGCCGGGGTGAGGCGCGACGACACCCGCATGGCCGTGATGAGCGCGTCGAAGCGCCGCTGGCGCGCCGCGTTCCACTCGAAGCCGAAGGGTTCCCTGAGGCTCGGCGGGAGCATGCCGACGGTGAACAACTCGGTCGGTACGCCCGCGGCGGGGCCGAGCCGGCCGGGCAGCGGCGGCACCATCGCCGCCGTGGCCACGGAGAGCGCCGAGCGGGTGACGTTGAGGTCGTCGCGGATCACCTGCTGGACGTAGGCCTGGAAGTCGTTCCAGGTGTCGGGGCACGCGCCGTGTGGAACGCCGCAGCCGTAGGCCACGAGCTTCGACTCCTGGTAGAAGCGCTCGGTCTCGGCGATCGAGAGGGGGCGACGGACCTTGGAGTAGACCGCCGCAGCCGTGTCGACCAGCGTCGCCCACACCCAGAGCTGGAGGCCGGTGTCGAGGGCGTGGTACCGCTCGCCGGTGTCGGTGGTGCCGGTCACCCGTCGGTGCATGTTGTGCAGCACGCGGGCCTGACGCGCCGACACCTCGGGCGTGCCGAAGCTGAGCTTCATCATGATGTCGAGCGTGCGGAACAGGCGGCCCCACGGGTCGCGGGCGTAGCTCGAGTGTTGCTCCACGCCCGCGCCGACGCTGGGGTGTGCCACCTGCATCAGCAGGGCGCGGCCGCCGCCGACGAAGACGGTTGCGGGCTCGGCGTTCACCTCCCACGCGATCGAACGCTTCGACAGCGGTAGCTGTGCGGGAACGGGGGTGGAGAGGTCGCGGCCCATGGGGACTATCAGAGCACGGTATTGACGCGTTGCCAATAGGGGTGTTCCCGTGCCCTACAGGCGTCCGGCCTCGATCACTCGGCTCAGGAACCCGCGGGTCCGCTCGTGCTCCGGCTCGCCGAGCACCTGCGACGGCGGGCCGATCTCGAGCACCTTGCCTGCGTGGAGGAACGCGACGCTCGATGCCACGTCGCGGGCGAACCCCATCTCGTGCGTTGCGAGCACCATCGTCATGCCGCTCGAGGCGAGTTCGCGGATGGTGGCGAGCACCTCACCGACGAGTTCGGGGTCGAGCGCCGAGGTGATCTCGTCGAGCAGCAGCAGTTCGGGCTCACCCACGAGCGCCCGTGCGATCGCGACCCGCTGCTGTTGGCCGCCCGAGAGTTGGTCGGGGTACTTGCGTGCCTGCTCGGCGAGGCCGAGGCGGTCGAGCAGTTCGACGCCGCGCGCCTCGGCCTGGTCGCGCGCCATGCCGAGCGCCTTGCGCGGGCCGAGCGTGACGTTGTCGAGCACGCGCAGGTGGGGGAACAGATTGAACGACTGGAACACGATGCCGACGCGCCGCCGAACGGCGTTGGGGTTCGATCCGGGAGCGGTCACGTCGTCGTCGTCGAGCAGGATGCGCCCGCCGTCGATCGGGTCGAGCAGGTCGATGCAGCGAAGCAGCGTGGACTTGCCGCAGCCGCTCGATCCGATGAGGCACACGACCTCGTGCTCGTCGACGGTCAGGTCGATCCCGTCGAGCACGACCCGGTCGCCGAAGCGCTTGTGGACCCCTTCGACACGCAGCTTGGTGGTGGTCATGCCGGAACCCTCGATCGCCGTTCGCGATCGCGCTGCGTGATGGCATCGACGACTCGCACGAGTGGGATGGACACGAGCAGGAAGAGCGCGGTCGCGGCGACGTACGACGTGTAGTTGAACGTGCGCGCCGTGATCACCTGCGCCTCGCGAACCGCCTCGCGAACGCCGAGCACGCTGATGAGCGCGACGTCCTTTTGCAAGCTCACGACGGTGTTCATGAAGGCCGGGACGACGTTGCGCAGCGCCTGCGGCAGGATGGCGAACCGCAGGGCCTGCCACTGTGTGAGGCCGATCGCTCGGGCCGAGGCGCGCTGGCTCTCGGGCACGGCCTCGATGCCGGAGCGGAAGATCTCGGCGGTGTAGGAGCCGTAGCTCATGGTGAGCGCGACGAGCCCCCAGAACAGCGCATCGTTCGGGAGTCCGGGGATCTGGAGGGCGGGCACGCCGAAGCCCAGGAGCAGGATGAGCAGGATCAGCGGGATGCCGCGCATGACGTCGATGAACACGATCGCGAGTGCCCGGACGGGAAAGAACGCGGGGCCGCGAAAGCTGCGCGCCACCGCGAGGATCATGCCGAGCAGGGGGATCGTCACCATCGAAATCGCGAACATCTCGATGTCGGTCCAGAAGCCGTGGAGGACCGAGGGCCACGACTCGCGGAAGGCCGTCCAGTCGAAGAACTGGGCGCGCACCTTGGGCCAGTTCGGGCTCGCGACGACGAGGGCGGCGAGCGCCGCGATGACGACGATCGAGCTGACCGCGGCAACGACCGCGCCCCGGGCGCCCTCCTCGCGGAGGACGCCCGATCGGCGAGGCGTCACGTCACTTGGTCAGGGTCGGGATGTCGCCGCCCTGGCTGAGCCATTCGGTCTGCAGCGCGGTCAGCGTGCCGTCGCCCTTGAGCGTGGCGAGCGCCTTGTCGACACACGACACGAGCTTGCTGCCCTTCTCGAACAGCATGCCGAGCTGTTCGGCATCGCCCTGCGAGGGGAGGATGCCGATGATGGATGCGTCCTCGATCTCGGCGGCCGTCACGTAGTACGCGGTGGGGACGTCCAACACGATGCCGTCGACCTGTTTGGCGTCGAACGCGGCCTTCGCCGCCGCGTTGTCGTCGAACACGAGTGCCTGCGTGGTCGGCTTGATGTAGTTCTCGACGTAGTCGAGGCTCGTCGTGCCGACGGCTGCGCCGAGGCGTGCGTCCTTGAGGTCGGCCAGGCTCGTGACCTTGGCGAGCGGGCCGTCGGCGCGGCCGATGATCGCCTGCTGGACCTCGTAGTAGGAGTCGGAGAAGTCGACGACCTTCTTGCGGTCGTCGGTAATGGAGTACTGCTGGACGTTGAAGTCGTAGTCCTTCTCGCCGGGCGCGACGGCCTCGTCGAAGCCGGTGCGAACCCACGAGACCTTGGCCTTGTCGATGCCCATCTGGTCGGCGACCGCGTATACGACGGCGCTCTCGAAGCCCTTGCCGCTCTCGGGCTTGTCGTCCTCGACCCACGGTGGGAACGCCGGCTCGCCGGTGGCCACGGTCAGCTTGCCCTGGGCCTTCAGCGCGGTGGCGCAGTCGCCGCCGGAGCTCGCCTTGGCGGTGGTGTCGGACGAGCTCGAGTCGTCGCTGCATCCCGTGAGGGAGAGCGAGATCGCCGCCGCGGCGAGTACGAGATGGGGGAACCGTCGGTTCATGAATCCTCCGAGATCGATGCCTGCGACCCACTGTGGTCTTGACCATGTTGTCAGACAGCGAGGAGAGTCCGCCCATGGAGCCAACCGCATTCGACCGTGCCCGATGCCTCATCGCCGATGGTGCGCCGCCCGAGGAGGCGGCCGCGTCGGTGGTCGCGGCGATGACACCCGACGAGGTGCTGTGGTGCCTCGACGGCGATGCTCCCACGTGGGGCGGGCTCATGTTCATTGGGCAGGGCGGCTATCACCTGATGCCCTTCGACGCAGCCGTCGTGCCCCGCCTGGGGGTGAGGGGCCTGGCGTTCAGCGACGGACCGCGCGGCGCCGTGGTGGGGAACGCCACGGCGTTCCCGGTGTCGATGGCGCGCGGCGCGGCCTGGGACCCCGAGTTGGAGGAACGGGTCGGGGAGGCGATCGGACGCGAGCTGGCCGCCGTGGGTGCCAACCTGACCGGCGCCGTGTGCGTGAATCTGCTGCGGCATCCGGCGTGGGGTCGCGCTCAGGAGACCTACGGTGAGGACCCGACGCACGTGGGCGAGCTCGGCGCGGCCTTGACTCGTGGGTTGCAGCGCCACGTCATCGCCTGCGTGAAGCACTTCGCCGTCAACTCCATGGAGAACGCTCGGTTCAGCGTGGACGTCGAGGTCGACGAGGTGGCGTTGCACGAGGTGTATCTGCCGCACTTCCGCCGCATCATCGACGAGGGTGCCGGCGCGGTGATGTCGGCGTACAACGCGGTGAACGGCTCCTGGTGCGGCGAGAACCACGCGCTCCTCACGGAGGTGCTGCGCGACGAGTGGGGGTTCGAGGGCGTCGTGATCTCGGACTGGATCTTCGGATTGCGCGACGCCGCCACCTCGGTGACCGCCGGCTTGGACGTGGAGATGCCCTACCGCATGGTCCGGGCGCAGCACCTGCCCGCCGCGATCGAACGGGGCGAGGTGACGTGGGACGATGCGCGGCGGTCGGCGACCCGAGTGGTGGCGACGCTGCTCCGTTTCGACGACGTGTTGTCGCGTGCCGTGGCCGATCGCGGGGTGCTGGGCTCGGAGGCGCATCGCAGCCTGGCGCGCGAGGTTGCGGCACGGTCGGTGGTGGTGCTGCGCAACGAGGCGATCGACGGCGTGCCGCTGCTGCCCGTCGCGCCGGGGAGTCGGGTGTTCGTGGTCGGCGAGTTGGCGTCGCAGGTGAACCTGGGGGATCGGGGGTCGAGCGACGTGTGGGACCTCGACGCGCGACCCGTGATCGAGGGGTTGGCCGAGGTGTTCGAGATCGTCGACGACGCTGCCGATGCCGACCTGGCGGTCGTGGTGGTCGGCACGACCTTCGCCGACGAGGGCGAGTTCATCGGGTCGACCGACCCGTCGCTCATGGAGCTGTTCCCCGGCGCGGACGACCCCGAGCTCGCGGCCCGGTACGAGGCGCAGATCGCCGCGGTTCCCGACACGGAGCGCCCGGCCCGCCTCGGCGACGGCTCGGATGCGTTCGGTCAGGGTGGCGACCGCACCTCGCTGCGGTTGCGCGACGACGAGATCGCGCTGATCCGGTCGGTCGCCGAGGCGAACCCGAGGACCGTGGTGGTAGTGCAGTCCGGCAGCGCGGTGCTGTGTTCGGAGTGGGTCGGCGCGGTGCCCGGTCTCGTGATGGGTTGGTACGGCGGGTGCCGCGCCGGGTCGGGGCTCGCGGACGTGCTGAGCGGTGCGGTGAACCCGTCGGCGCGGTTGCCGTTCACGGTGCCCGTCGACGAGGCGGATCTGCCGTTCTTCGATCGGGACGCCACGGCGATCCGCTACGACGAGTGGCATGGCTGGTGGCACGCCGAGCGGCTGGGTCGGGCCCCGCTGTTCCCGTTTGGGTTCGGCCTGTCGTACACCACCTTCGAGACGGTGACGGCGAGTGCGTCGGTGGAGACCTCGGCGGTGGTGGTGCGCGGGGTCGTTCGGAACACGGGGGCCGTCGCGGGCGCGGACGTGGTGCAGGTGTACGTGAACCGCGAGGTCGACGGGCGGGTGCCGGTGCTCGGCGGGTTCGCTCGGGTGGAGGTCGGTGCCGGCGCGGAGACCGAGTTCACGGTGCGGGTTCCGCTCGACCGGCTCGCGGTCCGCGATGCGGACGCCCACGCGTGGCGCTCACCGTCGGGGTCGTACCGCCTGAGCGTCGGCCGACACGCTGGCGATCCGAACGGTGTGGAGCTCGTGGTGGACCTGTAGCCGCTGGGCGGGACGAGTCGGTTGCGTCACGCAACTCACTGCTAGCCTCGCGCCGTGAACAGCACCACCGAGTGGAAGCCGACGGCCTGCATCCTCTGCGAATGCAATTGCGGTGTGGAGGTGCGCGTCGGGCCTGATCGGCGTTTCGAGCGCATCCGGGGCGACAAGGCGCATCCGGGGTCGAAGGGCTACACGTGCGAGAAGGCCCTGCGCCTCGACCACTATCAGAACGGTCGGGGCGAACGGGTGCGTCGACCGTTGCGTCGGCGGCCGGACGGGACGTTCGAGGAGATCGACTGGGACGCCGCGATCGCCGAGGTGTCCGAGCGGCTCCGGGCGGTTCGAGACACCGTCGGCGGCGACAAGATCCTCCACTACGGGGGCGGCGGGCAGGGAAACCACCTCGGGGGTGCCTACGGCCGCTCGACACTCGCCGCATACGGGGTGACGTACCGCTCGAACGCCCTGGCCCAGGAGAAGACGGGCGAGATGTGGGTCAACGGCAAGATGCTGGGCGCCTATGTGCGTGGCGACGTGGCCCACGCCGAGGTGTCGCTGTTCTTGGGGAAGAACCCGTGGCAGACCCACGGATTCCCTCACGCCCGCGCCACGCTCAAGGAGATCGCGCGCGACCCCGAGCGGGCGATGATCGTGATCGACCCCCGCCGCAGCGAGACGGCCGAACTGGCCGATTTCCACCTGCAGGTGCGCCCCGGCCGCGACGCGTGGCTGGTCGCCGCGCTGGCCGCGGTGATCGTCCAGGAGCGCCTCGTCGATCAGGCGTTCCTCGACGAGCACACCGTGGGCGCGGCGGAGATCGCCGATGTGCTGGGCGCCATCCCGATCGATGCGTACTGCGCCATCAGCGGCGTGGACGCCGAGCTCGTTCGTGCGGCGGCCCGCCGGTTGGCCGCGGCGTCCAGCGTGGCGGTGGCCGAGGATCTCGGGGTGCAGATGAACCGGCACTCCACGCTGGTCAGCTACCTCGAGAAGCTGGTGTGGTTGCTCACCGGCAACCTCGGCCGCTCGGGCACCCAGTACTCGCCGTCGGCCTTTGCCGCCCTCTCCGGTTCCGGCAGCGGGGCCGGCGGGACGGCACGCACCACGCCGGTCACGGGCTCACGGATCGCTGCGGGCCTGTTCCCGTGCAACCTCATCCCCGAGGAGATCCTGACCGACCACCCCGATCGCTTCCGGGCGATCATCGTGGAGAGCGGCAACCCGTTGCACTCGTTGGCCGACAGTCCCCGGTTCCGTGAGGCGTTCGAGGCGCTCGACCTGGTGGTGGTCATCGACGTGTTCATGACCGAGACCGCCCGCCACGCCGACTATGTGCTGCCGGTGCCCACGCAGTTCGAGAAGCCCGAGGCCACCTTCTTCAACTTCGAGTTCCCGCGCAACGTCTTCCATCTCCGTCATCCGGTGCTCGACGCCCCGGAAGGCCCGATCGAGGAGGCCGATATCCACGCCCGCCTGGTCGAGGCGAGCGGCGCAGTCGATCCGGCGCTCGTGGAGATCCTCCGCACGGCTGCCGCGCAGGGCCGGGCGGCGTTCAGCGCGGCGTTCTTCGAGCATGTCTTCGGGCGCGGCGAGCTGACCCCCTTCCTCCCGTACCTGCTCTACCGGGGCCTCGGCCCGAGCCTGCCCGATGGGCTCGGTTCCGCCGCGGTGCTGTGGGGGCTCGCCAACCTGTGCGCCCTGGCCAATCCCGACGGTGTGCGCCGGGCGGGGTTTGGTGAGGGGCTCGAGGCGGGCGACGCGCTGTTCGACGCCATCATGGCCAGCCCGTCGGGCGTGGTCTTCACCGTCGACACCGACGACGCCACCTGGGCCCGTATCCGCACGCCCGGCCGCAAGGCCCAGCTTTTCCTGCCCGAACTGGTCGAGGAGTTGGCGGCGCTGGCCGACGAGACGCCTCCGGGCGATGACCCCGACTGGCCGTTCCTGTTGGCTGCCGGCGAGCGGCGGTCGTTCACCGCCAACACCATCATCCGCGACCCGGCGTGGCGCAAGCGCGACGGCGACGGCGCGCTGCGCATCCACCCGATCGACGCCGCGGCGGTCGGCGTGGCCGACGGCGGATCGCTGCGGGTCACGACGCCGCGGGGTTCCGCCGTGGTGCGGGTGTCGATCGACGACTCGATGTCGCGAGGTCACGTGTCGCTGCCCAACGGAATGGGCCTCGATCACCTCGACGCCGACGGTCGACGCGTCGTCACCGGCGTGGCCCCCAACGAACTCACCTCGGCCGAACACCGCGACCCGTGGGTGGGCACGCCGTGGCACAAGACGGTCCCGGCCCGGCTCGAACCGCTGCCCGCCTGATGGCGCGCACCGATACCTCCGACTGGGACTGCACGATCGCCCGCGCCGCGCACCTGTTGGGCGACCAGTGGACGTTGCTCGTGCTGCGCGAGGCATGCCTGGGAACGCGCCGTTTCGATGGCTTCCAGGCTCACCTCGGCATGGCCCGCAACATCCTCACCAACCGATTGAACCTGTTGGTCGACGAGGGGCTCCTGACGCGCGTCGCCTACCAGGAGCGCCCCGTTCGCCACGAGTACCGGCTCACCGACAAGGGCCGCGACGCCTACCCCGTGCTGGCCGCGATGGCCGCGTATGCCGAGCGATGGCTCGTCGGCCCCGAGGGCCCGCCCGTCCAACTGCACCACTCGACCTGCGACCACGACATGTCCGCCGTGGTGGTGTGCGGCCACTGCGAGAAGCGCCTCGATGTCCGAGAGGTGACGGCGAGGCCCGGTCCGGGTCATCCGCTGAGCGCCTGACCCCCGTCGGCTCCATCGGGCGGGACGTTCGGCCCTACAGGCGGTGGCGCGTCGGGCTCATGCTTCGAGCGTGGACGATTCAATCATCGTTGAACAATTGCGGGCGCTGGGCGATCCGGTTCGTTGGGCAATCGTTCGCGAACTCCGCGACGGAACGCGGTGCGCGTGCCGCCTCGCCGAGGTGGCGGGCGTGTCATCGACGCTGCTGTCGCATCACGCGAAAGTGCTCCGCGAGGCCGGTCTCATCAGCGGCGTTCGACGTGGCCGGTGGATCGACTACTCGCTTGAGGCGAGCTCGATCGAGCACCTGGCGTGGTGCCTGCAACCGACCCTGGCGGTGGCGTCGTGACCGCGGCAACGGCGGCCGGGACGGCGTCCACGCACGGCGCTCGGCGCTGGGTCGTTCTCGGCGTCGCCGCGGTCGTGTGGGCGTCGGCGTACCAGTTGAACCTGCGATGGTGGAACTGGGTGATCTACCGCGCTGTCGGGCTGCGTCGAGGAACACGCGTCGCCGACTCGGTGCATTTCTTCTTCTTCGACGTGACCAAGATCGCGTTGCTGCTCACCGGAGTGATCTTCGTGGTGACGGTGCTGCGGAGCTTCATGTCGGTCGAACGCACCCGAGCATTGCTCGGCGGCCGGCGAGAGGGGGTCGGCAATGTCCTCGCCGCCGGGCTGGGTGTCGTGACCCCGTTCTGCTCGTGCTCCGCGGTGCCCGCCTTCATCGGCTTCGTCGCCGCCGGCGTCCCGCTCGGCGTGACGTTGAGCTTCTTGATCGCGTCGCCGCTGGTGAACGAGGTGGCGATCGTGCTGCTGTTCGGCCTGTTCGGATGGAAGGTCACCGCGATGTATGTCGCCGGTGGCGTGGTCATCGCCATCGTCGCCGGTTCGTTCCTGGGTCGGCTTCGCCTCGAGCGTTGGGTTGAGCCGTTCGTCTTCGAGACGCGTCTGCGCGGCAAGGTCGTCGACCCGTCCTCCGGTCTCTCGTGGGACGACCGGCTCGCTATGGGTCGCGAGGAGGTCGTCTCGATCCTCCGCAAGACCTGGCCCTACCTGCTCGTCGGGATCGGGCTCGGCGCGGTGCTACACGGCTGGGTCCCCGCCAACTGGTTCGCGGAACACGCGTCGTCGTCGTGGTGGGGCGTGCCGCTCGCCGTCGTCATCGGTGTGCCCCTCTACTCGAACGCCGCCGGCGTGCTGCCACTCGTCGAGGTGCTGCACGCCAAGGGCGTGCCGATGGGCACGGTCCTGGCCTTCATGATGAGCGTCGTCGCGCTCTCGACACCCGAGCTGATCCTGCTCCGCCGGGTCCTCAAGCCGCAGCTCATCGCCACCTACTTCGGGGTGGTCGCCGCCGGGATCCTCGCCACCGGCTACGTGTTCAATCTCATCACCTGAAGGGCAACATCATGGACATCAAGATTCTCGGTTCGGGCTGTGCGAAGTGCCAGACCCTCGAATCGCTGACCCGAGACGGCATCGCGGAGTTGGGACTCGATGCCGCGTTCGAACACGTCACCGACCCCGCCGAGATCGCGTCGTGGGGAGTCATGTCGACCCCGGCGCTCGTCATCGACGACGAGGTCGTGCTCTCCGGGCGAGTCCCGAGCGCGACGGAGGTACGGGAGTTGCTCGCCGATCGATGACGCTCGCCGCGCTCAGCCGACCTGTGTCGATTCCGGCGGCGTCGGCGCGATCGCTAGTGACTCGATGAGGGTTTCGACGCGGGAGCGGATCTCGTCGCGGATGGGCCGCACCGCTGCGACGTCTTGGCCGGCGGGGTCGTCGAGGTCCCAGTCCTCGTAGCGTTTGCCGGGGTAGAGCGGGCAGGCATCGCCGCATCCCATGGTGATCACCACATCGGCGGCGCGCACGATCTCGTCGGTCCACGGTTTGGGGAACTCGGCAGTGATGTCGATCCCGACCTCGGCCATGGCGGCGATCGCGGCGGCGTTGATCTCCGACGCCGGTTCGGATCCGCCCGAGTACACCGTGACGCGTCCGGCGGTGAGGTGGCGCAGCCAGCCGGCCGCCATCTGGGACCGTCCGGCGTTGTGCACGCAGAGGAACAGCACTCCGGGGATCGCGGAGGGGAGCGAGCCGTCGGTCTTGCCGAGCGCCTGAAGCCGCTCCTTCGCGAACTTCTCGGCGAGCACAGGCAGAAATGCCGTGACCTTGGCGGTCGGGAGGAGCAGTTCGAGCGAGTCGAGGACGAATCGTTCGATGGTCTCGGGGCCGAACGTGCCGGCGAACTGGTTCTGGAGGTTGGCGGTCACCTTGCGGACCAGGTGTTGCTGATCGAGGGGGAGCGGTTCGGGCTGTGAGGGTTCCATAGGGTTCCTTTCGACTTCAGGGGGTCGTGGCGGTCAGGACGTCGGGACGGTGGTCACCCATGGGGGGTCTCCGAGAGGTTGTGGGGGTAGATGAAGCGGATGAGCGCGTAGCCGAGACCGGCGCCGATGAGTTGCATCACGATGAACATCGGTGCCGACGACGGGCGGATGCCGGCGAAGGTGTCGGAGAACATGCGGGCGATCGTGACCGCGGGGTTCGCGAAGCTGGTCGACGATGTGAACCAGTAGGCGCCGCCGATCCACAGGCCGACGGCGAACGGCACGGCGGACGCCTTGCCGGTGCGGACGCAGCCGTGGATGACCAGCAGCAACCCGACCGTCGCGATGACCTCCGACAGCCACAGCGCTCCCGACGACCTCGTTGTGGTCGACGCCTCGATGGCGGGCAGCTCGAACATCAGGTTCGCGACAACCGTGCCGACGCAGCCGCCGACGGTCTGGGCGACGACGTACAGGCCGGCGTCGCGGGTCGTCACGGTGCCGAGGAGGCGGTCGACGATCGTGACGACGGGGTTGAAGTGTGCGCCGGAGACGGCGCCGAAGATGAGGATCAACCCGACGAGTGCGCCGGCTGTGGCGGCAGCGTTCTCCAGGAGCTGGAGGCCGACGTCGTTGGGTGACAGGCGGCTGGCCATGATTCCCGAGCCGACGACGGCGATGATCAGCAGCGCGGTGCCGAGCGCCTCTGCGGTGAGGCGGCGGGTCAGGTCGAGGCGGAGTTCACCGGTGCCGGTCTCGGGTTGGACCGAGAGTTCGGCGTCGGAGGGGTGCAGCGGATCGATCATGATGCGAGAGCTCGTTCGTCGAGGATCGACTCGATCCGATCGCGCAGCTCGGCCACGGTTGCGTCGAACGCGGCCTTGGTTCCGAGTGGGACCGGGTCGGGGATCGACCAGTGCAGCCAGGTTTCGCCGCCGTCGAGTTCCTCGTGTGCCCGGTCGCAGACCGTGATGACCAGACCGGGCAGCGCTTCGCTCTCGGCGAGCTCGCGCGGCGCCGCGGCCTCGACGTCGAGCCCGGCCCGATTCGCTGCGGCGATCGCCCCTGGGTTGACGCTGTCGGCGGGGTGGGTGCCGGCCGAATCTCCCAGCTCGCCGGAGAGCTGTTGCCACAGCGCGGCGGCGAGCTGGCTGCGAGCCGAGTTCGCCGTGCAGATGAACAACGCGGGCCCAACCCGCAGGCGCCGCCCGGGCGCCAGGCCGTCGAGCGCGGTGCGGATGAGATGCACGTATCGTCGCCGGCCGTCGCCGCTCGACCGGGACCGGGTGATGAGGCCCACGTCCTCCAACACGTCGAGGTGATGGGCGAGGAGATTCGATTCCAGACCGAAGAGGCCGCGGAGCTCGATCGGCGCCCGATCCGACACCGCCAGCTCGTCGACGATCGCCAACCGGATCGGATCTCCCAGCGCCGCGTGCCGGGCGGCGCGGAGGTCGGTTGCACTCGTATCGGTCACGTCGCGGAGGATATTGGTCCGCGCCAATTGAGTCAACCAGTGCTGATCTATTACCCTCGCAGCAAGATCGATGCGCTCGATGCCTATCTGGCCGAGTTGGAGCGCGACCTTGGTCCTGTCTCCGCTGATGAGCGTGCTGCGGCTGCTGCGTGGGTCGACGACGTGGTCTCCGGGTCCGTCGCCCGTACGGACTCGCGACGGCGTACCGCGTGACGCTTATCCTCGACAGCGGTGGCGTCAGCGCGCTTGCCGGTCAACGAGCACGACTTGCGGAGCTGCGGCGTCGGGAGTTGTGGCGTCGGGAGTTGTGGCCCGCACAGGTTCCCGCGGTGGTGCTCACCGAAGTGTTCACGGGTGATCACCGGCGGGACTTCCACGTCAACCAGCTGCTGCGGATGTGTCAGATCCTTGGCGTCGACGAGCAACTCGCCCGCAATGCAGCGTTGCTCCGAACCCGCTCAGGACGCGCTGCGACCATCGCAGCGACCGACGCGATCGTCGCAGCGCTCGCGGTCGGTCAGGCTGACCCCATTGTGTTGACGAGCGACCCGGACGACCTCGCTGCGCTCGTCGCCGACCATTCGGCCTCTGTCACGATCGCTCGCGCATGACGGCCCGTCAGGCGCCGGCGACAGGGTTGCGAACGCGCTCCTCTCCAGCGCGGATCAAGCCCACGGTTCGTATCCGCGGAACTGATCGAGGCTCGTGGCCTATCGTCGCGCTCCTTCGCCGTGGAGGTCGCAAGTAACGACGGCTACCTGCTGCGGAACTTCGTTGCTCGCGGCATTCGTGCGTTCGGAGTCGACCCGGCCCGAGGTCCGGCTGCGGCTGCAGAGGCCGTTGGCACTTTGGCCGCGCTCTCGGCGTGAAACTCTCCGAGGCGCGACGAATCGACGCTCGCGGCGGCATCTGCCGCAGCAGCCAGGGTTCCGTGCACGGTGGGAGCCGCCGGGGGCACACCTCGATGATTGAGCCGACGGTGGATGAGCAGTACCAGGCGCGTCTCGCTGACCGGCCTCGCCGCGACTACCCGGGGAACTCGTTCGCGATCCGATGCTTCCACGCCTGTGCCTCGGCACCGCGCAGGCGCCGGCCGGCAATGCGAATGCGGATCGCATAACGCTCGGTGGGCGCTCCCGAGTCGTCGGGACGCGGTTCAGCCCAGTCCCATTCGATGACCGCGCCGGTCTCGTCAGTCCATTCCATCGACGCAGTCTCGCAGCCCCGCGGCGTGGCGCCGCGTGGACCCCAGAGTGTGGTCGCATCCAACTGGCGGAACCCGGGTCCCTTGTAGCGGGCGAGCGACAGCCGGAGTGACCTCGCGATCGTCCAATCGGTAGTACTCCGAATGCGGGTAGTGCGGAAGCCCCCAGAACCCGTCGGTTCGCCAGAGGTCCACCTGCTCACGTGCGAAGTAGCCATCGGCATCGGTCGGTCCGACCAGCCGCGGCAGAATGTCGAGTAAGGCGACGATGTACTTGCCGCTGGAGAGGACGCGAGAGAACTCCTCGACAGCTGAATCCATGACGGACTGGAGGCCCAGAGTGAGTCGACTTCGGATGCCGTCTACCGAGACGTTTGTGTTCGCGCCTTCGAGTCGGGTGAACCAGAAGGTGCACGTCTCGCACCTATTCCCGACCTCGTACGCCCGGCGTCCTTCGATTCGCAGATACCGGGCGTGATAGGCGGCATGGACCCGTACGGTCTCGAAGGCAGCGACGCCGATCTGTCCGAGGGTCACGGGACCCGTCTGGCCTACAAGTCGTGACAAGGTCGCTCCTGAGCGCTGGGGCAGTCACGGTAGCGAAGGAATTGGGGAGCCGCGTGAACTGACTGCCGCCACAGACGGCTCGGCCGATGTGTAAGTGCCGGTGTTCAACTTGGGTTGCCGTGGCATACTGGAACTTGCCGAGGGCCCAGGGCCTGAGGAAGTGAGCCCAGCCAACGTCCGGACGGTCGAAGGCTGGGTTTGCGGCTTTTTCAGCCAACTCCGATGACCGTCACCAGCGGGCCAATCCGGCGCAGCCAGTCGCCTCCGGCACCGACCGACCAGGCGAACGAGTCAGGGAGCCAGAGCAGCGGGTCGTGGTCGGGCAGGAGGTGCTGGAACGACAGCAGTGGCTCGGGCTGCCGCGATCGTCGGATGGTGTCGCCGTCCCGCCCGTCGAGCCGCTCGCGGCTCTCGATGTAGACCTTCGCCTCGCACCGCCGACGTTGCAGTTCACGAACCAGGGCCATCAGGCAGGTCGCTCGTGCGCCTTCGGCGCGGACGTCGTTCGACAGTCGGCACGAGTAGACGATGGCCTCCACGTCGAGTCCGCCGATCGACTCGATGAGCTCTCGACGTCGTCGAACGCCTTCCGTCTTGAAGTGGAGGCGCCGCTGACCTGGCAGTAGCAGCTTCCGGACCTGGCGACGGAGACTGCCGGCCGCGTGTCGGTCGACGATGACAGCGGCGAGTAGATACCGCCCCGGGCGCGCGCTCTCGTCCACGTAGGCGAGCAGGTCTGTCACGTCACGTCCCGAAGATGTTTGCCGCGACGGTGTCGGCGGCGGCTGCGTCGAGGCTGGGGGCTACGTGGCTGTAGGTGTCGATGGTGACGGCGATGGTCGCGTGGCCCAACCGATCGGACACGACCTTCGGATGCACTCCCGCATTGAGCGCGAGTGTCGCCCAAGTGTGGCGCAGATTGTGGGGCCCCCGCAGCGCCGGCAACTTCGTCTCGCCGACATAGCGCTGGAACTGCCGGGAGAAGCGGTCGGGGTGCTCGGGTAGTCCCGTCCCGTCGTGAATCACCAGATCGAACGATGAATCCCATGCCTCACCCGCGATCGCTCGCTCCGCCTCCTGCGCGACCCGATGCGCTTCGAGCGCCTCGATGGTCGTCGGATCGAGCGAGATCGTGCGCCGGCTCCGGTTGGTCTTCGTCGGACCGATGATCAGTTGTCGTTCACCGTGGTGATCGTCTGCGTCACCGAGGCGCGCCGCGCAGCGAGGTCGACGTCTCGCCACCGCAACCCGAACACTTCGCCGCGGCGCATGCCGGTCGTGGCGAGCAGCAGGTACGCAATGAACAGACGATCTCCGGCGAGGTGTTCGAGGAACGAGCGCAGCTCGTCGGCCGTCCAGGTCGCTCGCTCGACGTGCGGCACGGCCGGCGGACGAGCGAGGTGCGCGACGTTGCGCATCACGAGGCGCAATCGCTCGGCGTCGGCGAGCGCCCGGTGCAGCACGATGTGGGTGTTGCGCACCGTCTTCTGTGCGAGAGTTCGACCCGTCGGGCAGCCCTCGTTGACGAGCTTGGCGTAGAAGCGCTCGACCTCAATCGCAGTCAGCGCTTGGAGCTTGCGAGGCCCGAGACCCCACGTGATCCGATCCACTGCGACCATGTAGCTCGCCCACGTGGTCTCACGCAGTTGGGGCTTCACCGTCTGGAGCCACTCGGTCAGGTACCCATCGAGGGTTACCGAGGTCGGCGCGACGGCAGTGCCGGCGCGCAGCTCCGACATGAAGTCGCCGAGCGCCTCCTCGGCCGCCGCCTTGGTGGCGAACCCGCCCTTGGTGCCCGGGGTGGGTTTCGAACCCACACGTCCCGTGAGGGACCGAGGGGTTTAAGCCGCCGGCAGCCCGTGCTGGTGGATGCCGCTCAGTCCGGCAAGGCCCGAGTTCGTTGACGACGCAGCTCCCGCTCGTCCGGGTGGCGACAGCCTCGTCCGGCCGCTACGACGTACTTCGCGACTATTCCGCGACTAGGAGAGCAGCGCGATTCACCTCTGGGTCGGAGGACAGAGCGAACGTCAGCACCTTGTTGCGCTGTGATCGGCAGGGTTGATCACGGCCCACCCGGAACGCGGTCGACCATGCCGTCCGGCCGACCTCTTCCGGGCAACCAAAGCGGCGGAGAACTTGTTCGGCGCGGGAGCAAGCCGGCTGTCCATCGAGCTCCTCGAACACATCGAGGAAGAGGACTCTGAACTTGTTGACCGCATCTTTGAGCGGCGTCGTCGTGCTCACGTGGATGCGTCGCGGGTCGAACTCTCAGGTCTGGCGGTCGATGAGCGTGTTCGTCACCTGACAGAGCTGCTCGACTCTCAGGGGTTCCTCGCCGATTGCGAGATGCTCGGTCCCGAGCGCCACCGGATCAACCTTCACAGTTGTCCCATCTGGGCAGTGCCAGCCGGTACCGACAAGCGGGTACCAACGAGCTCGAACTCATGCGGGAGCTTCTGCCCGAAGCGAGCGTGGACCGGGTCGCTCACAAAGGGGCCGGGGATCACAGCTGCGCTTACGACATCCAGGCTCGCGACTGATGGCATCGACGGTCGAAGGCCCGGTGCGGCAAGTCTCCAGAAGCCACCAAGATGCGGGTCTCTTGGTGGCTGCTACCGCCACCGTCTTGAGGGGTGGTGTTGGGGTTCAGTTGAGCGAAGCGAGCCCGCTGCGTCGAAGGGCCTGACTCCTTGAGTCTCGGCATCTGGTTCTCGGTGGCGTTGTCACCGCGGTCGCCGTATCGGTACCGTCTCGGCGTGAGCGGCAACGGATGGCTTCAGGCGATCGAGCAGAATCCAGATCATTCGGCGTGGTACATCGAACGTTTCCGGTCGATGGCGGCGGAGGGTCATGATCTCGACGGTGAGGCGAGGTTCGTCGACGCGATGGCTCGGCGGGTTGCTTGGGTTTTGGATGCCGGCTGTGGACCGGGACGAGTTGGCGGTCGCCTCGCTGTGCTCGGGCATCACGTGGTCGGTGTCGACATCGACCCGGAGTTGATCGCCGCAGCCGAAACCGATCACCCGGGCCCTCGCTGGCTGGCTCGTGACCTGGCCTCGCTTGACCTTGCTTCCGATGGCGTCTCGGAACGGTTCGACATCATCGTCTCGGCGGGCAACGTGATGACCTTCCTCGATCCGGGCACCCGCCGCGACGTCCTGCGTCGATTGCTGGTGCACCTCGCCGCGGACGGTCGAGTGGTCGTCGGGTTCGGCGCAGGGCGGGGGTATGAATTCGACGAGTTCTTCGCCGATGCCGCATCCGTCGGCCTTCGGTGCGAACTCAGCCTGTCGTCATGGGATCTTCGTCCCTTCGATTCGGCCTCGACGTTCCTCGTCGCCGTTCTGGCAGTCGCTTGACTGGCCGGCGTAGTCGGCGATCAGTCACGGAGAGCCGTCACCCCACATCGGTGGTCCCTGCGAACTGCGGCGGAGCGCTTCGCGGATCGAGGCCAAGAGGTTCGACCTGCTCACCCGTTTCGTGATCTTGACGGACCTCCCATCGGGCATGCCATCGAGTTCCGCTTCGTAGCGGGGCCGCACCTCGAGCACGAGCGGGGGAGGCCTCCGTGCGGCGGCGACCTGCCGACCGATTTCGTTGCCGGTCTGACTGCCGAGGAGGTTGACCACGACGTCGGCGTCGCCCACGAGTGCGCACGACCCGTGCTCGAGTAGGTCGCATGGGTGGGATTGGTCAGGGCCGGTGCAGACCGCGACCTCGTACCCCTCCCGCCGAATGACCTCCGCAATGATGTCGGGCGAGTCGTGGGGAGCGCACTCGAGCAGGACTCGAGGCGACCCCGACTTCCAGGTCCACGTACGTCGTTCCCGGTTTCGACCCATCGGACACCTCCGTTGAACCCAACCATATAGTCATACAGTCAATGACTCAAGGATACCGAGTCGGACGGGGACATCGGGATCAGGTCGACACTCCCGTGGGCCGCCAGACTCCTTTGCCGAGGAAGCGTTGGGCCATGGCCCAAGCCATGCCGGTTGCTCGTTTGTTGGCTCGGTCGGCGTTCGGGCCGACCCAGCCGCTCGCAACGGTGGCGTGGAAGATCTCGAGCCACCGGTCGAACAGCTCGGGCTCGAAGGGGTGATGCTGGTGGAGGCTTCGGTGCTGTTCGATGACATCGATCTCGTAGTCGGGCGCGTAGAGCAGCACGTGACACCAGTAGTCGGCAACCGTGCCGATGTGGGCCTGCCAGTCGATGTGGCCCGCATCGAAGTCGAAGTACGGCTCGAGGAGGTCGTCCTGCACGATGTCCACGTACTGGCGCGTGACCATCTCGAGGATCTCGTCGCGTGAGTCAAGGTCGCGTCCACGCAGTTCCCATGGGCCGGACTGTCTGGTTGGCTCGGCGGGCACCGGGAAGAGGGCGGCGTCGGGTTCCCGATAGAACTGGACGAAGAATTCGGCGTCGGTCGAGGGCTCGATCCGGTGCTCGATTCCCGGCACGATCACCGCGCTGTCGCCGGCGTCGACGACTTCGTCGCGTTGGGACTCGCCTTCGAGATCGATGTAGCGGACGCTGCCCTTCTGTACGACGAGCTCCGCCCACACTGTTGTGCGGTGCGATTCGGCGAGCGACTGGGGGACGGAACCGAGGTCGAATATGGGCGTGCGCCGTGCCTCTACCAGTCCGGTGGGTAGTGCTGGCTGATCCATCAGATACTCCGAGTTGTGCGTTGGCGGGTTCGTGATCGCGTCGCGGTGGTGGCGCCAAGGTGTGCAAGCCCGGCGAAGGTCAACGCCCAGGCCGCGAGGGCAACGGCGAGGGTCACTTTGGGCAACGCGTCGAGAAATGCGAGTTCGAGGGTGGCGCGCATCTTGAAGGTCGCCGCGCCGTACATCCCGAGGGGGAACACCAGCGCCCAGTACGAGGGGTGATACCGGATGGGTATCCGGCGCACGATGTGACGCCACACGCCGATGGCGACCATGAGGGGGAACCAGAAGGTGGCGGTGACCCATGCGAGCGTGACGAACGCCTCGAGGACCGGCGCGAGCCGTGTGAGTCGGGGTGACACGATCGCCGAGCCGAGCAGGTTGGATCCGGCCAGGACAGTGATGGCGACAGCGCCAGCGGCGATCCACGCTGGCGGGTCCGCCTCGGTTGGTTCGAGCTCCTGGAACGTCCACCGGAGAAAGACCATCGTCATGACGATCAGGTAGAGCACGATGCCGAGCAGGAACATGGCGATGCAGGTGAAGGCGAGGAGATCGCTGGGGTGCTCGGGGAGCAGGAGCGCACCGAGCGCAGCGATCGATTCGGTCGACACGGTGAGGAGGAACCAGGTGCCGTTGATGCCGGCGCCGAGGCGGGGTTTGTCGCCCCGGAGAACGACGGCGATGAGCGTGCTGTAGAGCAGCACCGCCCACAGCGCGAGGCTGACCCACCACAGGATCCAGGCGAGGTCCCACCAGCCGTGCACGACTGCGGAGGCGCTGCCCAGCACGTTGGTCGCTGCGACGGTGGTGAGGAACGCGAAGCCTTTCGCGTGGCTGGTCAGGTCGGTGGCGAAGACCCGGTTGTGTACGGCGACTCGGATAATCGTCAGGATCGTCAGGGTGATGTACGCGGCAGCAGCGATGGCGTACAGCGCCTCGGGGAGCCACACGATCTTCTGCTGGCTGGCACCCACGGCGATGATGCCGGTGGCCATCACCAACGCGAAGTAGCCGGGGAACAACGTAGCGATCGGTGACAACTTCGGCGCGTCGACGCTGGCGCTCACGGTCGGAGGTACCGGAGCAGCGCCGCTGAGGAGCCGGCGAGCACGACCGAGACAGCGGCGGTCGACCAGGCGAGCGTCTCCGTATCGGTCTGCCAGGCCTCGACGGCGACGGTGATGAGGAACACCTGGAACGCAACGAGGATGATGACGTAGATCACGACGGCCGAAGATGCCCGGCGGGACCGTTCCGACGCTCTCATGGCTTGGCACCCAACGCCCAGATCATGCCGTCGTCACGGATTTCCAGCTCGATCCGTCCGAGAGGCCGGACCGGGGGACCGGAGATGACGGCGCCCGTTCGAGCATCGAAGTTGCCTTCGTGGCACGGGCAGTGCCATCGGGATTCCTCTGCTTCGTAGAAGACGACGCAACCGAGGTGGGTGCACTTCTGGCTGAAGCCGACCACGTCGGTGTCGTTGAGCCGCACCAGGATCGCCGGGTCACGTTCCTCGGGATAGCGGAAGAGATGGGTCTCGCCGACAGCAACGCCGGCCAGTGGTGTAACGGCTCGGGGTTCTCCGGTGTTGATGGTGCGGAGTTGGGTCCAGATGGCGAGGCCGACGTTGCCTGCGGCCATGGCACCGGCACCGGCGACGAGGTAGCGCGCGAATTCGCGGCGCGTCACGTCTTCTTCGGCGGACGCCTCGTAGGGGAAGTCGCGTTTCCATGTCGGGTCGGCTACGGGGATGGGTTCGCTGTCGGTCATCGTGGGTCCTCGAGCCCGAACGGGTCGTCGAGCCACGTGTTGGTGGGTGCATCCAGCGCGTCGAGCGGTCCGCCGGCCAGGTCGTCGACGACGGTGAAGACCTTGGTGTGGACTCGCTGGCGGCCGAACAGCCAGTTGTCGAGCAGCGCCCCGCTGCGCGTCTCGTGGAACTCCTCGGTGGTGCCGTACCACAGCGCCTCGCTGGGACAGACCGAGGCGCACATCGGTGCGAACCCCTCCGACGTACGGTCGGTGCACATGTCGCACTTCATCATCTGGTCGAACTCGGCCACGTACTTCGGGACGCCGAACGGGCAGGCGAGTACGCAGTTGGAACATCCGATGCACCGCGGCTTGAGCGCCGACTGCACGACGCCTCCCTCGGTCTGCTTGATTGCATCGGCGGGACAGACGTTCGCGCACGTCGGGTCCTCGCAGTGCATGCACACCATCGGCGCCGTCTGGGTGGAAGCGGCCCGGTCGACGCGTTCGAGGTGAATGAGGGACTGACCACGATGGGTTCCGCACTCCTCACACGCCTGGACACATGCCTCGCAGCCGATGCACCGGCTGGGATCGATGACGAAGATCGGGTTGTCATCGATGCCGTAGCGGGCCTTCTTCATTCGGCCCCCTCGGTGAGGTCGAGGTCACGCACGTCGGTGGTCGGCGTGTGACCGACCGCCTTGGCCACCCGGACAGCTGCGACCTTGAACTCGGGCATCTTCGAGATCGGATCGACGGCCCGGTTGGTGAGCTGGTTCGCTGCCTTGCCGCCGGGCCAGTGGTAGGGGATGAACACCGTGTCGGGCCGGATCGTGTTCACCACGTTCGCCGGCAGCGTGATGTCACCCCGGCGCGACGTGACGGTCACCAGGTCGCCGTCGACCACACCGAGTTGCTCGGCGAGCCGGGGGTGCATCTCGCAGAGCGGCTCGGGATACTGATCGACCAACGCCTTGATGCGTCGTGTCTGGGTACCCGACAGGTACTGGCTGACAACGCGACCGGTGGTAAGCCACACCGGGTAGTCGTCGTCGACGACCTCCGCCGACTCCCGCCACGCGATCCCGTGGAAGCGAGCCTTGCCATCGGGGTGGAAGAACTTGCCGCCTTCGTAGAGCCGGGGCGTACCGGGGTGTCCCACTTCGGGGATCGGCCAGAACAGCCCGTGCTCGGCTTCGATCCGGTCCCAGGTTGCGCCCCGGTAGTCGGCGGTGCCGCCGGCGGACGCGAGCCGGAGCTCCTCAAAGATCTGCTCGGTGTTCTCGTACCGGAAGTGTTCGCCCTTGCCGAGCCGCTCGGCGATGTCCAACAGGATCTGCCAGTCGAGTCGAGCTTCGCCGGGCGGTGTGACCGCGGCGTTGATCTTGATGATTCGACCTTCACCGCTGGTGGAGGTGCCTTCGTCCTCCTCATGCAGCGACCCGGGCAGCACGATGTCCGCGTGTTGGCCCGACTCGGACAGGAAGAAGTCGATGACCGCGTAGAACTCCAACTTGTCGAGCGCCTCGGCGGTGAAGTTCACGTCGGGTGACGAGACGGCCGGGTTGAAGCAGATCGACAGCAGGCCCTTGATGGTCCCGGCGTGGATCTCCTCAATGATCTCCTGCGCGGGGATGCCCTTGCCGGGGATCTCGGACTCGTCGCACTCCCAGACCTTGGCGATGTGGGCGCGGTGCTCGGGGTTGGAGATGTCGCGGTTGCCAGGGAGCTGGTCGCACTTGTGGCCGTGCTCGCGGCCTCCCTGCCCGTTGCCCTGGCCCGTGATGGTGGACACCCCGCATCCCGGCTTTCCGAACTTGCCGGTGGCGAGCCCGAGGTTGATAGCGGCGAGCACATTGTCGACGCCCTTTGTCTGCTGCTCAATCCCCCTGGCGTGCAGCATCATGCCGGTCGCCGCGGTGCCCCAAATCTCCGCCGCCTCCTCGATCCGTCCGGCCGGGACGCCACAGATGCCGGCCGCCCAGGCGGGGGTCATGTCGGTCACCGCGGCGGCAGCGAGGTCGAAATCGACGGTGTGGTCATCGATGAACTCGTGGTCGAGCCAGTCGTGACGGATCAGCTGGTGCAGGACCGCGCCGAATAGCGCCGAATCGCTCCCGGGCCGGACCGGCAGGAACAGGTCCGCGGTGCGGGCCAGTGGCACCACGCGTGGGTCCTGGACGATGAGCCGTGCGCCGCGGTCGCGTGCCCGCCAGATGTAGCTCGTGGTGATCGGGAACGTCTCGGCGACATTCGACCCGGCCACCCACACCACGTCGGCGAGGGGGATGTCGCTCCACGGGTTCGGCGCGCGATCGACGCCGAGGGCCTTCTTGTTGCCGGCGCCGGCGGACACCATGCAGTAGCGGCCGTTGTAGTCGAGGTTCGCTGTGTGGAGCGCGAGGCGGGCGAACTTGCCGACGAGGTAGCTCTTCTCGTTCGTGAGCGACACTCCCGACAACATTGCGAAGGCGTCGTCGCCGTAGGTGTCCTGGATACGGCGGATCTCCGACACGACACGATCAAGCGCCTGGTCCCAGCTGACCTCGCGAAACCCGCCGGGCGCCGCCGGGTCGCGTTCCATCGGGCGGAGGAGGCGGTCGGGGTGGCTGCCCTGCAGGTAGCGCTTGACGCCCTTGGGGCAGAGCTTGCCCTCATTGAACGGGAAGTCGTACCAGGGCTCGAAGCCCACGACCTGGTTATCGTGCACCTTCAGCTTGATGCCGCACTGCTGGCCGCAGAAGCAGCAGTGGGTCTCCACCACCTTGTCGATCTCGAGACCGGCGTCCCACCCGCCGGGCGGGGCCTGGTTGAGGTGGGGCCCGTAACGGGCGATGAGCTCGTCCTCGGTGATCGGTGCGCTGGCCATCAGCCGAAACCTCCGACCCGAGCCGTCTGCGCCAGCGTGACCGAGGCCCGCCGGCAACGCGGGCACGTGTCCTGGTAGTTGTCCTGATCGTCGGCGGCGGTGCTGCCGTCGATCGTGTAGTCGAAGCCGACCTCGGGAAGCACGGCCTTGAGGTCGGCGATCTGTTGGGCGCTGGCGAACTCGCCGCCGCATCGCCGGCACACCGCCGGCGGGCCCTCGGCGTTCTGCTGCCTGTAGTAGGCGACGCCGAGGTTGCCCGGGCGTTGGAAGATGTGAAACAGCTTGCCGAAAGGCAGGTACATCAGCCCGAGAATCACGGTGAGCGCGTGGATGGTATTGAGCGCCGAGTAGAAGCGGCCGTCGAGCCAGGTGCTCGACACGGTGAGGAACAAGCCCGTCACCGACACGGCGAACAGGCCGGCCAAGGCCAGGAAGTCACCGCTGCGCTCGACGGCGAGGGCGCCCGGATCATGTAGTCGACGGCGGAGAAAGATGAACACCCCCGCCAGAACCAGCACCGCTGCGATGTCGAGTGCGTGGAAGATCGTCCAACCCAGGATGCTCCCGGCGTCGAACTTCAGGGTCCCGACGCGGGACAGGTACACCTGGTATCGGTCCGCCTGCTGGCCGACACTCTCGAAGTGCAGGAGGCCGAGGGTGAGCGGGAACGTGACGAGCGCGGCGAGGATGCACCCCCAGAACACGAACTGATGTGCGAGCCAACGTGCCCGTGACCGGCGTCGGATGAAGCCCTGGGTCAGGAGTTGGGTGGCGACGAGCGACGGCAGTGCGATCAGGTTGCGGCCCTTGCGGGCCCGAAACGCGTCCCAGCCGCGGCGATTCAACATCGCCGTCGACGGTCGTCGGAGCCACACCGCGTAGCGGTAGACGACACCGAACACCGCGAACACGGTGCCGAACAGGTAACCGATGAGCGCGGCGTCGAACCACACCAGCCGGTCGCTGCCGATGAACGTCAGCGCAACAACCAGCGCGACCGCGATCAAGCCCCAGATAACTCCTCGACGATCGAGTGGATGCTCACCGGTCACTGCGTACCCCCGCCCGACGACACTACGCGGGTCCGGTGATCATCGACGTTGCAACGGCGGTGTCGAGTTCATCGCCGACGATTTGATGGCAGTGCACCTGGGCGACCTTGCGGCCGAGTGCCTTGGCTTGTTCGGCCTTCGGTCCGGCCCAGCCGAGGTCGACGGTTTCGGTGAAGAGTTCGAGCCACCGTTCGAAGTGGGCGACGGTGAACGGCGACTGTGCGTTGATGAGCTGATGGGACCGGTACGGGTTGCCTTCGTAGCCGGGCACCGACAGCAGCGCGCGGCACCAGAACGCCGTCAGCTTCGGAAGGTGCGCCGACCAGTCGACGCGGGCGACGTCGTTGAACATTGGGCCGAGCAGCGAGTCCTGGGCGACGTCGGCGTAGAAGCGCCGAACCATCTCGGCGATCTGCTCGGGATCGTCGAGATCGTGAGTGATCACGTGGGTCACGATGGCGTCGCTCATGTCGTTCTCGATTCGGGCGTTGTCGGGTGTTGACGGCTCAGGCCCACAGCACCCCGGTTGCGGTCGCAGCAACGACGACCAACCCCAGCAGGGTCTGGCGCACCCCGATCACGACGGCCCGAGGTGACGGGCGGACGTTCAGCCCTCGTTGGATCGCAATGGCGACCACGACGGTGATCGCCCCGACCGTCGTCGACTGGTCGACGACGGGAGCGCAGGCAGTGATGGCAACCGCTGTTAGGTCGGCAGCAAGGACGAGCCGTGGAGTGCCGGGCCGGCCGTGCAGCCGCCCGACCTGATCGCGGACCGCAACGATGGCCGTGACCGCTCGTGCTGCGAGGATCATCCAGCACGCAACTGCGAGCCGACCGCTGCCGTCGCCGGCCAGCACGATGACGGCGACCACGCCACCCATGCCGATCGCGCCGACGAGCTCGGGGACAAGGCGACGGCCGCGCGACCGCATGTCGAACCACAACTCGACCAACACCAACAGCACGATCACCACGAGCGGCATCCAGAACGCAGAAGCCTCGAGAACGAGGGCGGCTGCGACAAGGAGTGACAACAGCATCGCTTCAGCGGCGAGTACTCGTTGCGCCACGCGTGTCCGGGGCAGAACACGCCGGCGGCGGGCATCGACGAGGACGACCTTCAACGGGGTGCGCGCCATGAAGGCCACGAAGGCCGCGACGCCCAGGCACAGGCCAGCGCCGCTCCACCGCAGCAGCAACCCGAGGAGTACCGGTTCGAGGGTGAGACCCCAGCCCCCGTGTTCGGTTGGCAACGCGACCGACCGAAGCGTCGAACGACGGCCCGGGGCCGGGGGCGCCCCGGCCCCGGCGATGTCGCCGGGATGGACGGTGCTACTGCTCATCGGAAGGTACTCACCATGGCGAGGACCACGATCAACAGCACCACCGCTGTCACGAGCGCGATCGATGCCGGCCACGGGTGCTCGGGTTTGGCCGCATCAGACGCGGGAGCTGCGCCTTCATGAGCACTGGTCGACTGAGTTCGTTCTGCCTCCATCCCCATATTGTATAGTAAGGAACTATGAGACTTGAAATCACTCGCCGATCGGACCTGGCGACCCGCGCGATGGTCGAACTCAACCGTCTCGGTCGGCGCACGAAGTCCGTCGAGCTGGCCGAGGCGATCGGCACCACACCCGGGTTCCTGTCGCAGGCGATGACCCCGCTCGCAGCAAAGGGGTGGGTCAGGTCCGAGCCGGGACCTTCGGGCGGCTATGTCCTGACGGCCGATCTGGCAGACGTCAGTGTCCTCGACGTGATCGAGGCCATCGAGGGCCCCTCGGATGCTGGCCGGTGTGTGCTCGAGGACCGACCGTGCGGGGGTGCCGATCCCTGTGCGCTGCACCAGCCGTGGCAGCGAGCCCGCACCCAACTGCTCGACGAGTTGTCGAACTCGTCCCTCGCCACGCTTGCCCAGGGGCGACAGTGAGCGACGAAACCGGTGGTGTGCGGGTCCGCACCTTTCCCGGCCTCTGTAACGGCGTCGGTAACTGCCATCGATGGGCGCCACGCGTCTACTCCCTCGATCGCGACGGCCTCATCGCGATCCACCTGGTCGACGTGCCGCCCGAACTCGCCGCCGAGGCGCGACTCGGTGCCCAGGTCTGCCCCGAGCGGGCCATCACCATTATCGAACAACCCCACGGCATCAGAACCCCCGCCGGCCGATCAACCGACACAACCGAAACGCCAGGAGCTTGAGCCCATGAACATCACACCCGACCTGCTACTCGCCGACATCGTCGACCTCGTCCCCGGAGCGCCCCGAGTGCTCGAGCCTCACGGCCTCGACTACTGCTGCGGCGGCCAACAGACGCTGCTGGTCGCCTGCGAACGAGCACACCTGGACCCTGCAGTGGTCATCGCCGAACTCAACTCCATGGACCCGGGGCCGGTGCCGAACTGGGTTCCGATGAGCCCGGCCCTGCTCGTCGACCACATCGAGACCACCCACCACGCCTACCTGCACGCCGAGATACCCCGCCTCGAGGCTCTCGCCGACAAGGTCGCAGGCGTCCACGCCTCCCGCCACCCTGAGCTCGTCGAACTCCACCAACTATGTGTTGCGCTTCGGCAGGATCTCGAACCGCACATGGCCAAAGAAGAGCAGATGCTGTTCCCGATGATCCGGGAACTCTCGACCGCGACCTCACCGCCGTCGTTCCACTGCGGGTCGGTCGCCAACCCGATCTCGATGATGATGCGCGAACACGAACACACCGGTTCCATCCTCGGCACAATGCGCCACCTCACCGACGGATACCGCGTGCCCGACGACGCCTGCGCGAGCTACCGCGCCCTCTACGAAGGGCTCGCCGCCCTCGAAGCCGACACCCACCTCCACATTCACAAGGAGAACAACGCGCTCTTCCCCGCAGTCATCGAACTCGAACAACGCTGGGTGGGATGACTCTCGAGACGGAGGCTGAAGCCGCGGGCCGGTCTCCAGGGCAGATTCTCGGGGGTGATCAACTGGGCGGTGTCGGGTCTACGCCCACCAGTCGCCGTGATAGTCGAGGCGAGATGTGAGCCGCGTGGGACAGCGCGGATCATGGTCAGATCGCCCTCCTGGCTCGGAGGGTCTTGACTCACATGGTCTCGGCGTCCTCGGTGAGACAACCTGTCTCCACCTTCTCGCGCACGAACGCGTCGGTCGCCTTGGGCTCAACGTCGGTCGTCTGCCGGTGATCCGACCCGTCAACTACGTGCTCGCCGGGCGCTCGATCGTGTTTCGCTCCGAACGCGGGGACAAGCTGCGCGCCGCGCAAAATGGTGCTTGGGCGTGTCTCGAGGTCGACCAGTTCGACAGGTTCGAACACAGCGGATGGAGCGTGTTGGCGACGGGCCGGATGGTGGCTTTGCCGCCTCGCCACTCGCAGGAGTTGGAACGGCTGCACGTCGTGCCGTGGGCGCTTCACGGGGAGAGTTGGTTCGTCGAGCTGGCGATAGAGGCGCTCTCCGGGCGTTCAATCCGACGTTTCTGACCGGCAGGCCGTACAAGCATGACAGTTGGGACCTTCTCCTCTAGTTCTGAACTATAAGACTAATGGAACCTGAATAGGGCATAGGAATCGAGGACCGAAATGAATGACACTCAACGACGCCAGGCCGACATCAGTGCTGGGGGCTGGGTGCTCTCGGTCGGTCTTGCAGGTGTGGCGATCATGCTCGCGTTTGCCGGGCTCTGGCTTCCCAACGGGCGGGCTGGCAGTTCCACTTCGTCCGTCGAGTCCAAGAAGGTCGCGGTGTCGTTGACGGAATTCAAGGTCACCCCTGCCTCGATCGACGCTGAGGTCGGTCAGAAGCTGGTGCTTACCGTGACGAACGACGGAATGATGGCGCACGACCTCAAGGTGGAGGGAACCGAGGGCACGAGAATGTTGGAGCCCGGGACCAGCGAGACGATCACGATCGGCCCGTTCGACTCCGCGACCGAGGCATGGTGCACCGTCGCCGGACACAAGGAGTCCGGGATGGTGATGGCCATCCAGATCACCGGAAGTGCGCCCGCAGCTGCAGGCACGCCTGCGACGGCGACGAGCGGGGGCGCCGAGATCGACGCCACGGCCGAACCTGAAGCGAACTGGAAGCCGTACGATCCGACCCTCGCGCCTGCGCCGGGTGGCACGGTCCACGATGTCGAGATGCACGCCACCGAGGAAGAGATCGAGGTGGCGCCCGGGGTCACTCAGATGATGTGGACCTTCGACGGCAAGGTTCCCGGCACCATCCTCCGCGGCAAGGTGGGCGACTTGTTCAACGTCACGCTCGTCAACGACGGCAAGGTGGGTCACTCCATCGACTTCCATGCGTCACGTGTCGCCTGGAACGACGAAATGCGGACCATTGAGTCGGGCGAACGGCTGGTGTACCAGTTCAAGGCCGACTACGCCGGAGCCTTCATGTACCACTGCGGTACGGCCCCCGCCCTGCACCACATCGGCAACGGAATGTACGGAGCGATCATCATCGACCCACCCGAACTCGCGCCGGTCGACCACGAGTACGTCCTCGTTCAGTCCGAGCTCTACCTGGGAGCCAACGGCAAGGAAGGCGACCTCACCAAAATGCTCGCCGAGGACTTCGACGCCGTCGTCTTCAACGGGTACTACAACCAGTACAAATTCGCCCCGATCCGTGTCGAACCGAATCAGCGAGTCCGGGTGTGGGTGATCGATGACGGTCCGTCGGAGAACTCCGCTTTCCACATCGTCGGCACCATCTTCGACACCGTCTGGAAGGAGGGCACGTATCTCCTTCGGCCCGATTCCCGACGCGGGGGTTCCCAGGTCCTCGACCTGCAACCGGCTCAGGGCGGGTTCGTCGAGTTCTCGTTCGCCGAACCGGGTTTCTACCCGATCGTCACCCACAAGTTCGCCAACGCCAGCAAGGGAGCGCTCGGCCTCTTCCAGGCCGGCGACGTCACCATGCCAGCGGCCGCCGGGCATTGAGGCTTGGTCGGCCGACTCAAGTGAACGCGCTGACGCTCGGCTGGACCTCCAGTCGGCCTGCCGACCGGTGGCAATCGACGAATGCCCGGGAGCCCGTTCCGTAGCCGATCCATCTCGCCGATATCTCGCGTCCGGTCCGGTTCACTCCGCGCCGACGCCCGCCGACTCGACGGAAGCCGCCCCGGGAGTCCGCCGGGTTTCGCTGCCACCAACGTCGTTGTCTCTCTTGATGTGGCGGTACGGGCTCGGATCCGATCCGTTGAGAATTGGGGCAGGTTCTCAGTGTCCAGGTCGGTGTTCAGGTCGGTGTTCAGACCGTGTTTCAGGCGCGCTGCAAAGGGGGCCCAGACCACCGACGAAACGGTCCGAGCGGCTCAACTTCTGCCCCGACGCTCGACGCCGTGTGGGACGGCGATGCCGTCGATGCGAGCCGTCGATAGCTGGGCGCTGATGTCGTGGTGCCAAGTCGACGTTCCCGCCCGCGGAACCCCTGGATTGACCGGGAGGGCAATCACGTCGGCGTGAGCGCTCGATGACATCGCACCTCTCCCGCTGTATCTCGGACGCTTGGCTCAACTACGCGCCAAGCGGCTGATCTGCCACTGCGATCCGCGTTTAGGGACCGTGGTCAGGAAGTGGCACAGACTGGCTTGTTGCGCAAGGCGCAACAAGCGGGCGACCACGGGCGTCAAGCGGATCAACTCTCGAGACTTCTCCTGAGCCCGACGTCAGCGAGGTAGCCGGCCATTGCCCGGCCCAGGTCCTCGGTGCCGACGTTCGTCTCCAGTTCCCGGGCGAACCGATTCGCTTCGGCGTTGACGGCCAGAGCAACATCGAGCCGCTCGCCCGGCGTGAGCGTCCGTACGGGATCCGACAATCGGCGCGGAGAGAAGTGGGCGAGGTGCTCGCTCGCCGTCGTTCGCCACTCAGCGAGATCGCTTCCCGACGATTGCCAGGACTCGAGGAAGGTCTTGGCGTCGAGACCGTGCTTGTCGCCGAGAAAGAACTGAGCCAGCAAGCGGGCGTTGATTGCCCATGACTCGTTCGCTGCGTGCTTCAGGAGTCGCAGTTCGTCGACGCTGATCGGGAACTTATCCAGCTGTTCGTCCGTCCAGCTTCCTGGGTCGGGGAGGTGGTTGATCATGTCGATCGCGTGAGCGACCTGCATGAGCATCTCGGCCAGGTCGTCGGGGCTGAGCGTCGCCATCTGGCGAGAGTAGGCCCTCGTCGATGATCGGCGTGCCGAGGGTCGTCAGCTTGTTCCGCTTGCGGAACAAGCCAGTCTGTGCCACTTCCTGACCACGGTCCCAGAGCACGAATCGGGGGTGTGCAGCGGGCCACAACGAGGACGGGAATCGAGCCCGCAGTTGGGGTCGATTGTCTGTTCCAGAGGCCGACTTGGAAGGCACACAGGGGTCTTCGGCGGCACCACTGAAGAGCCGCAGCGCTGCCGGCACGCACGAGCCGAGGCGATCGCCTCTGACAGCCCGGTGGCTGGCCTCGGCTGCCCCCGATCGGCCCGTTCTCCCTCAGCCCGGATGGCGTGCCGCCGGCCTGAGAGAACTCGGTCGAGGTTCCAGTCCGTCGGCCCAAGTCGAGGTCGAGAGCGACCGTGGTCAGGATGTCGCCGACGGCGTTCAGTGCGTGGTCAGGGGTGACCACGCAGGCGACGAAGGACAAGACAGCCAAGGCGACCGCAGACACGACAGGTCAGCGGCAGTGCACCCGCGGCGGCGATCAATGGGACCCGGCCGTCGCCCAGCGGGGACGATCGCGGCGGAGGTCGAGACGGCCGGCGGCAGAACCACATCGCGCTCGGGAACGTCGTCCGGCTCACGAGCGCCTTGTGGCCCGCATCCAACCAGCGCTGCTCCTCTTCCCCGGCGCCCGTTCTCCTCGCCACCAAGTCGGTCGCAGAACGATGCTTTCCCACACAGTCGCCTACGACCAGAACGCGTCGAAACAACTTGCACAGACTGGCACCTTCCGCCGATGGCGAAAGGTGCCAGTCGCGCTTGCTCGTTGACCTTCAGAGGTCAAAGCGCAGAGTTCCCAAGTTCTTCGTCGCGCCCGTGGCGATCGGCGCGCTTAGGTTCCATATGGAAGAACAGCTGCGACTCAGCATCGTGCGGGCCGACGGGCAGAGGGATGGCGAGCCGGTGAGCGCTCGTCCGACACGACCCGCCGACACGAATCCTCCCAGGAGACTGGACGAGCTCGGCGATGTGCTGACCGTCGAGGAGGCGGCTCAGGTGCTGCGGATCAGCCGGGCGAGTGCCTACGAACTCGCCCGCCGTTGGCGGTCGCAGAATCCGAGCGGCCTACCGGTCATCCAGCTCGGTAGGTTCCTCCGGGTCCCGAAGTCGGCGCTCGAACAAGTCCTCGCCCGACCGGGCGAGCTCTATGCGACGTTGGTCCCTGCCGACGATCGTGACTGACCGGGCACGTCGACCAACGCTGCGATCGTCTCGGCCGCGAGCTCGTCGAGCGATGGGGTCACGTGCGAGTAGAGATCGAGCGTGATGCCGACGGTTGCGTGGCCGAGCCGTTCGGATACGACCTTGGGGTGGACGCCGGCCTCGAGGGCGAGGGTGGCATGGGTGTGTCGCAGGTCGTGGAGTCGGATCGGTGGGACGCCGGCCTTCTCGACGAGGTCGGCGAACCAATGGGAGAAGCGGTCCGGGTGAATCGCGGAACCGTCCTCCCGCGTGAAGACCAGCCCCGTGTCGCTCCATGCCGACCCTGCCGATGCCCGCTCGATGTCTTGGCGCTCCTGGTGAGCCCTGAGCGCTCCGAGGGTCGCAGCGTCGAGCGAAACCCGTCGCCGGCTCTTCTTGGTCTTCGTGGACGTCTCGACGGGGCGCCCGTTCACCGTCGTGATGGTGTTGACGACGGACAACCGACCATTGGCGAGATCGACATCGGACCATCGCAGCCCGAGCACCTCGCCGCGACGCATGCCGGTGGTGGCGAAGACGACGAACGAGGCGAGGAGGCGGTGGTCGCTGACGGTCGCCAGGAACGTGTTGAGCTCGGTCGCGCTCCACGTGCGCTGCTCGTGATGCGGTACCGACGGTGGGCGGGCAGCGGCAGCGGCGTTGCGGATGACGAGGCCGAGGCGCTCGGCGTCGGCGAGCGCCCGACGCAGCACCGAGTGCAGGTTGCGGACCGTCTTCGGAGCGAGACCGTCCTTGACCAGGCCCACGTACACCTGCTCGATCTGGAGCGGTGTCAGATCCTGCACTCGCACTTGGCCGAGCTTGTCGTCGAGCTTGGTGACCGCTCGGCCGTAGCCGGCCGCGGTGGTCGCTTTGAGGTCGGGCGTGACCCGCTCCAACCATTCCGTCAGGTACTGGCCGAGGCGCAACGTGGAACGCTTTACGACCAGACCATCGTCCGCGGCGACGATCACCCGATGCATCGCCTTGGTCGCTTCCTTTTCGGTCGCGAACCCGCCCTTGGTCGCCCAACGGCGCTTGCCGGTGCCGGGGTCCGCGCCGAGCTGCACGCGGTAGCGGAACCCCTTCCCGTATCGCTCGACCGTTCCCGCCATCCAACCGACCCTTTCACCGTCCGAGTAGTTCGCGACTAAACCGCGACTATTCGTACCTGACGAGGTGACCGGACGCAAGGAAGGAACTCGGAAAGCCCAGTATTCCGGTGCCCGGGGGGAGATTCGAACTCCCACGTCCCGAAGGGACTGAGGGGTTTAAGCCCTCTGCGTCTGCCATTCCGCCACCCGGGCTTCGGGGCGTGACGCTATCGGCACGCGCGACTGGCCGCGCTGGCTGGGAGTGCTGCGCGTCGCTGTACTGGGCCGATCTACATACCCCGGCGGTCTGCAGATCGGCCCAGTTCGGGGCGGAGTGCGACGCGTCGCTGTACTGGGCCGATCTACATGCCCCAGCGGTCTGCAATTCGGCCCAGTTCGGGGCGGAGCGCGACGCAGCGCCACGCAACGACCGGAAGCGGGCGCTCAACAACGCCGGACGAGGCTCGCGACAGAATCCGAGCGCGAGATACCCGGTCCGCAAAGCGCGTGGCTAGGGTTGCCTGTTGGCAGAGATCTCGCTCGTCTGCCCTCCTAACCCGACTATTGAGGTGACACATGACGTCCATGACGACGTTGGACCGTGTCGTGATCCGTTTCGCCGGCGACTCCGGCGATGGCATGCAGCTCGTCGGTGATCGATTCACCGAGCTGTCTGCCGCGTTCGGCAACGACCTGGCAACGCTTCCGAACTACCCCGCCGAGATTCGAGCGCCCGCCGGCACGCTCAACGGCGTTTCGTCGTTCCAGGTGCACATCTCCGACCACGACATCACGACCCCCGGCGACGCCCCGAACGTGCTGGTGGCCATGAACCCGGCGGCGCTCATGGCGAACCTGGGCGACATGGCTCGGGGCTCGACGCTCATCGTCAACGCCGACAACTTCACCGAGCGCGACCTCGAAAAGGCCGAGTGCACCTCGAACCCCCTCACCGACGGCACCCTCGAGAACTACACGGTGTACGAGGTGCCGATGACCTCGATCACCGTCGAGGCGACCAAACCGCTCGGCGTGAAACCGCGAGACGCGGAGCGTTCGAAAAACTTCTTCGCGCTCGGCCTCGTCTGCTGGATGTACACCCGGCCTGCCGCTCCGCTGCAGGAGTGGATCAACGCGAAGTACGAGTCGAAGCCGATGGTTCGCGACGCGAACCTCGCGGCGTTCAAGGCGGGCCGCAACTTCGGTGAGACCGCCGAGTTGTTCAGCCCGTACGAGATCAAGCCCGCTTCGCTGAAGCAGGGCACGTATCGCAACATCGTCGGCAACACCGCCGTCGCTCTGGGGCTCGTGACCGCTGCGCATCAGGCGAACCTGCCGCTCGTCTACGCCAGCTACCCGATCACCCCGGCGTCGGACATCCTGCACGAGCTCTCGAAGCTCAAGAACTTCAACTGCAAGACCATGCAGGCCGAGGACGAGATCGCCGCCGCGGCGATCGCGATCGGCGCTGCGTTCGCCGGGTCGCTCGCGGTCACCGGCACCTCCGGGCCGGGCCTCGACCTCAAGTCCGAGGCGCTCGGCCTCGCGGTCAGCCTGGAACTGCCGATGGTCATCGTCGACGTCCAGCGCGGCGGCCCGTCCACCGGCCTGCCCACCAAGACCGAACAAGCCGACCTGCTGTTGGCGATGTACGGCCGCCACGGCGAATGCCCCATCCCGATCGTTGCGGCCCGGTCGTCGTCGCAGTGCTTCGACGCCGCGTTCGAGGCGTGCCGGATCGCCCTGAAGTACCGCACGCCGGTGTTGCTGCTCACCGACGGCTACCTGGCCAACGGCGCCGAGCCGTGGCTCGTGCCCGAGATCGACGACCTCCCCGACATCTCGGTGGAGTTCGCGACCGAGCACAACCACACGAACGCCGACGGTTCCACCGACTACTGGCCCTATGTGCGCGACCCCGAAACGCTCGCCCGCCCGTGGGCCATCCCCGGCACGCCCGGCATGGAGCATCGCGTCGGTGGCATCGAGAAGCAGGACGGCGCCGGCAACATCAGCTACTCCCCGCAGAATCACGAGACGATGGTGCGACTCCGCGCCGCCAAGGTCGCGGGCATCGCCAACGACATCCCCGACGTGGCGGTCGATAGCGTCGGCGGCGCCGACGTGCTGGTCATCGGCTGGGGCTCGACCTGGGCCTCTATCAACGCCGGAGTGAATCGCTGCCGCGAGGCCGGCCACGCGGTCGACTTCGCGCACCTCACCCACCTGCAGCCGTTCCCGAAGAACCTCGGCGACGTGCTCAAGGGATATCGCAAGGTGCTGGTGCCCGAGATGAACCTCGGCCAGCTGTCCCGCCTGCTCCGAGCCGAGTACCTCGTCGACGCGCAGAGCTACACACAGGTCAACGGGCTGCCCTTCCGCGCAGCCGACATGGAAGCCCGCATCATGGAGGAACTTGCCCGATGAGCGTCAACGGTTCGACTGCGACCGCCACGGCGGTCAACCTCACCCGCAAGGACTACGAGACCGGCCAAGAGGTCCGCTGGTGCCCCGGCTGCGGCGACTACGGCATTCTCGGCGCGGTCCAATTCGCTCTTGCCGAGATGGGTGCCGACCCGGCGAACACGGTGTTCGTTTCGGGTATCGGCTGTGCGGCCCGACTTCCGTACTACATGAACACGTACGGCATGCACGGCATCCATGGGCGGGCCCCCGCGCTCGCGACGGGCGTCGCGATGGCCAACCCGAGCCTCGACGTGTGGGTCATCGGCGGCGACGGCGACATGCTGTCGATCGGCGGCAACCACCTGATCCACGCGTTGCGCCGCAACGTGAACATCAAGATTTTGATGTTCAACAACGAGATCTACGGGTTGACGAAGGGCCAGTACTCCCCGACATCGGAGATCGGCAAGGTCACCAAGTCGACGCCGTTCGGTTCGGTCGACCACCCCTTCAACCCGCTGTCGGTCGCGATCGGCGCCGAGGCCAGCTTCGTGGCCCGAACCCACGACATGGACCGCAAGCACATGATGGAGACGTTCCGCCTGGCGCACGAGCACCGCGGCGCGGCGTTCGTCGAGGTGTTCCAGAACTGCAACGTGTTCAACAATGGTGCCTACGAGGACATCCTGAAGAAGGACGCGCGGCCCGACATGATCATCCCGCTCGTGCACGGCCAGCCGATCCGCTTCGGAGCGAACGGCGAGCACGGTGTGGCGGTGAACGAATTCGGCGAGCCGTACGTGTGCGAGACCGCCGATGTGGGCGTGCGCAACCTGCTGGTGCACGACGAGACGCGTGCCGATCCGACGCTGGCGTTCGCGCTCAGCCGCCTGGCCGACTCGCCCCATTCGCCCACGCCGATCGGCGTGTTCCGCTCCGTGGAGCGCCCGATCTACGAGGTCGAAGTGCAGGCGCAGGTCGACCATGCGGTCGAGTCGAAAGGCACTGGCGACCTCCGCAAGCTGCTGCACTCCGGCGCCGTGTGGACGGTCGACTGACCTGGCCGGAGCGCCCGCAACCTGCAGTTACCGCGAACTCGGCGGACCCCATGGGGTCCGCCGAGCCCGCGAAACGCAACAAAGCAGGAGGGCGACTCAGCCGAGCACTGCGAGGGCGGCGTCGTAGTCGGGCTCCTGCACGATCTCGGGGACCAACTGGCTGTGCAGCACCGTGCCGTCGGTGTCGACCACCACGACGGCCCGTGCCAGCAGGCCGGCGAGCTTGCCGTCGGTCATCGTGACGCCGTAGTCGGCGCCGAAGCTCGAGCCCCGGAACGTCGACGCCGTCTTGGCCGACTCGATCCCCTCGGCCCCACAGAAGCGAGATGCGGCAGGAGGCAGATCGGCCGACACGTTCACGATCACCGTGTTGTCGAGTCCCGCTGCCGCCTCGTTGAACTTGCGCACGCTCGTGGCGCATACCCCGGTGTCGATGCTCGGAAAGATGTTGAGCACGACGCGCCGGCCGTGAAGGTCGGCGGACGCGAGGTCGGACCAGTCGCTCTGCACGAGACCGAACGACGGGGCCTCGGTGCCCACGGCCGGTAGCTCCCCGCTGGTGTTGATCGGGTTGCCGCCGAGGGTGATTGCGCTCATGAACTGCTCCTGGGGTGAAGTGTGGACAGGTGAGCGCTACCAACGTCGCCCGGCCCCGCTCGATTCCCGATCGGGCACGCGAGCCGCTCCCACGCCGACCCGACTCGGCGGTTCGGAGACGTGACGCCGTCGGGCGTTCAGCCTCGGTCGGGACGTGCTACACATCCCGGCGGGTCGAGGCGTCGAGTCATCGAGGCGTCGACCGGGGACGCCACATCGGGGGTAGCGAGTCATGTCCGGAACAGAGCACGACGCCATCGACCAGGAGAAGCCGGCGATCGACGCCGACAACGCCCGGCCCGACACCGCGGACCGCGACATCGACCGCACGCGCAGCGTGCTCGCCGAATGGCTCGCCACCAAGCTCGGCCCCGGAGCATCGCCCGAGATCACCGAGATCGCCGCGCCGTCCGGCAGCGGCATGTCGAGCGAGACCCTGCTCGTCGACGCGTCATGGATCGACGCCGACGGTGGCGTCGGCGTCGATGCTGGCGCGCGCGAGCGCTGCGTGCACCGGCTGGTGGTGCGCGTCGCACCCGAGCCCACCTCGGTCCCCGTGTTCCCCACCTACGACCTCGTGCGGCAGTTCGAGACGATGCGCCTCGTCGCGCAGCACTCCGACGTGGCCGTGCCCAACGCGCTCTGGGTCGAGGCCGATCCGACGGTGCTCGGCGGCGAGTTCTTCGTGATGGAACGCGTCGACGGCCAGGTCCCACCCGACGTGTTGCCGTACAACTTCGGGAGCTGGGTGACCGAGGCGAGCGACGACGAACGGGCGCGGCTGCAACGCTCGGCCATCGGCGTGCTGGCCGACCTCCACGCGATCCCCGACGCGTCCGTCACCTTCGAGCTGCTGGCAGCCCCCGGCGACGACCGGTCGGCGCTTCGTGCGCACGTCGACGCGACCCGCGACTACTACGAGTGGGTTGCTGGAGACGGGTACCGCCACCCGCTGCTCGAAGCCGGGTTCGACTGGCTCGAAGCGCACTGGCCCGACGACGAAGGTCCGACGGTGCTCAGCTGGGGAGATGCTCGCATCGGCAACATGATGTTCCGCGACTTCGAGCCGGTCGCGGTGCTCGACTGGGAGATGGCGGCCCTCGCCCCGCCCGAGGTCGACCTCGCGTGGACGATCTTCCTCCACCGCTTCTTCGAGGACATCGCGGCCCAGATGGAGCTGCCGGGGTTGCCGGCCATGTTCCGCCGTGCGGAGGTCGAGGCGACCTACGCGGAGCTGAGCGGGTACACGCCGCACCACATGGACTGGCACACCGCCTACGCGGCGCTGCGACACGGCGTCGTGATGGCCCGGGTGCAGCGCCGCGCCGTGCACTACGGCCAGACCGAGATGCCGGCCGACCCCGACGACCTCGTGATGCACCGGGCGACGATCGAGGAGATGCTCGCCGGCACCTACTGGGGCCGCGTCGGCACCGACTGACGGCGGCTCCCGGTGAGCGGCCGCTGTCAGTGCGAACCCACCAGCCCTTCCTTCTCCACGGTTCAATCGCGGAGAAGATGTGTCGGCAGCGCACCAGTCTTCTCCGCGGATCAATTGTGGAGAACTCGCGAACTGGCGACATACCCGGGACATCGCCGGCCAGGAGCTGGTGTGACATGTGGGCGCTTCTGTCGGCCGATTCTGGTAGAGAGACGCCATGCCGATCCCGCTCGACGAGTACCCGATCCACCAGGCGCCGCTGTCGCTGCGCTACCACACATCGAGCGACCGGAACGTGTACGACCGGTGCTACCTGAACGCCCACGATCGCACGGGCGACGTGTTCCTGGTGACCGGCCTCGGCGTGTACCCCAATCTCGGCGTTATCGACGCCTACGCAACCGTTCGCGTGGGCGACGAGCAGCACTCGGTCCACTTCTCGGACGCGCTCGGCGAAGACCTGATGGCTCAACGCGTCGGCGGCTATTCGATCGACGTCGTCGAGCCGCTGTCGCGTCTGCGGGTGCGCTGCGACGGCGACGATCACGGCGTCGGGTTCGACCTGGAGTGGCAGGGTGCCTTCCCGGTGGTCGACGAGGCGCCGCACACGCTGCGTACGGGCAATCGCCGGATCCTCGACGCCCAACGGTTCGCCCAGGTCGGATCGTGGAGCGGCCAGCTGCGCGTCGACGGCACCACCTTCGACGTCACCCCAGACGTGTGGACCGGAACCCGTGATCGGTCGTGGGGCATCCGCCCCGTCGGCGAGGCCGAGCCCCCGGGACGGGTCGCGGCCGAGACGCCGCCCGACTACGGCTTCTGGTGGATGTATCTGCCGATTCGATTCGACGACTTCGCCGTCGTGATCATCGCCCAGGAAGACGGAGCGGGGCATCGCTCGTTGAACGACGCAGTCCGCGTCTGGCCCGCCGAGTCGGGCCGCGCGCCCGAGCTGCTCGGCTGGCCGCGCTTCACCACCACCTACCGGAGCGGCACGAGGGAGCCGATCTCGACGCTGGTCGAGATGCACGACGATCGCGGCGAGCCGTTCGCCATGGAGGTGCAATCGCTCGGCTGGGTCGCGCTGCACTGCGGCGCCGGCTACGGCGGCGATCCCGACTGGACCCACGGGCAGTGGTGCGGCCGCAACTTCGCCGAAGGGCTCCGCGTCGACGTGACCGACCCCACCGTTGCCGGCCGCCTGCCCTTCGGCGTGCTCGACCACGTGGGGCGTGCCCGCATCATCGGCGGGCCCCACGACGGCCGGGTCGGGTGGGGGTTGTACGAGCACGCGTCGATCGGCTGCCACACCACGAGTGGGTTCGCCGACTTCTTCGACGTGGCCGGGTGAGGCGCCGTGACCGCCGCCGTTCCCGACTCGATGCTCGCCTACCGCATTCTGGGCTGGCAGCGTCCCCCGGAGCTCGTCGAGGTGCCGGTGCCCGTCCCCGGCTCCGGCGAGGCGCTCATCGAGGTCGCCGGGTGCGGGCTGTGCCATAGCGACCTGACGATGATCTCGATGCCGGGGGAGATCGGCGAAGCACTCGGCTGGACCGTGCCGTTCACCCTGGGGCACGAGACCGCTGGTTGGGTCGTTGCGCGAGGCGGGCACAGCGACGGCGTGTCGCCCGCCGTCGGCGACGCCGTGGCGGTGATATCGACCGCGTCGTGTGGGGCGTGCCGCTGGTGCGCCGCGGGGCGCGAGGCCCTCTGCCCCGACGGGCTCGTCGGGCGCGGGTACGGGCGCGACGGTGGGCTCGCCCGGTTCGTCGTGGCGCCCGTCCGCGACCTGGTGCCGCTGGGGTCGTTCGACCCGGTGCTCGGCGGGCCGCTCACCGATGCCGGCGCGACCTCACACCATGCCGTGCGTCGTGTCGCCCGTCATCTCGTGGACGCTCCGGATGGCGGCGCGGCGCTGGTGATCGGCGCCGGTGGGCTGGGTGCGTTCGTGATCCAGCTCCTGCGGGCGACCACCGACGCGACGGTGGTGGTGGTGGAGCGCGATCGGGGACGGCGGGAGGTGGCGGCCGAGTTGGGGGCGCACGTCGTGATCGACGGCGTCGACCGGTCGACGCCACGTCAGGTGCGCGATGCGACGGACGGCGGCGTCGATGCGGTGGTCGATCTCGTCGGCTCCGACGACACCATCGCGGCGGGGCTGCGGTCGCTGGCGGGTGGCGGGGCCTACGCGATCGTCGGCGCCGGTGGCGGTGCGCTCCCAACGCCGGCATTCTCGGCCCTTCCCCGCGAGACCGAGATCTTCACGTTTCAGGGCTCGGACCGATCCGACCTGCAGTCCGTGGCCGCCCTTGCCGCGCAGGGTCGGCTGCGCGTCGACATCGAGCGCTTCGAGCTCGGGGAGGTGGCTCGCGCCTACGAGCGGCTCCACGACGGCGAGCTTCGCGGCCGGGCCGTGGTGACCCCGCCGCGCTGACCCGACACGCACGCCGACTCAAGTCGCTCGCCGATCTGCCGATGGAGAACCAGCGGCGGCGAGGGGTCCCAAACGGGGGTCGGCCTGTCGAGTGCGACGGCCGGCCCCCGGAACACCGCTGCGACCCGGGGCGGCCGGCGACCCCGGGCGGCCTGCGACCCCGGGCGACCTGCGACCCCGGGCGACCTGCGACCCCGGGCGACCGACGCCCGGCACGGCCCCGAGCATCCCGCGCGCGGGCGAGCCCGCCCGCCGACCGTGCCTACTCGACGGTGCCAACTCTTGACGGTGCCTACTTGACGGTTGTGGTCGTCGACCCGCCGGCGGACCGTGCGGCGCTGTAGAGATCGGTGACCGACGAGAGGTCGACGACGTCGCCGGTGGCGGGGGCCTCGATCGTCCTGGGTCCGTGGTCGCGCAGGTCGATCGTGGCGGTCGAGCCGGTGGCCGACAGCGACGCCTCGATCCGGTAGAGCATCCCGTCGTCGCTGCCGACCCAGTACACGGTTCGCCCGAGTCGGTATACATCGACCGGGTGATCGGCGAGGCGGTCGGAGCGGAGCCAGGTCGTGCCCTTCGAGAGCAACAGCACGGGGTTGTCGCGCTGAATCGACGACGCGGTCGCGATGATCGAGATCACGATGTCGAGCGGGGAGCTGGTCGGGTCGAGGGGTCGCGCCACCCAATTGGCGGGCGACCGGTTCGCCGCGGCGAGCAGTGCAGCGAGGTTCGGCACCTGTTCGAGAACGGTCTCGCCGCCGAACACCACATCGAACGGCGTCTCGTCGACGCTCGGACCCGTGGGACCCGTGCCCGAGGACGTCGCTTCGGGGGTGATCGTGAGCCGGCCCGCACCGAGCTGGTAGTCGACCTGCCCGGTGAGGTGGAACGTGGCCACTCCGTATGGCACCGAGGCCGTGATGCGCGCGCCGCCCGCCTGGTAGTTCTTCAATTGCACGTCGGCGAGCACGCCCGCCTGTTCCTGCGTGATGCGCTTGCCCGGTTCGGTCGTGGTGGTCGAGCTCGTCGGTGTCGCGTCTGGTGCGTCGTCGCTGCACCCGACGCCGAACGATCCGGCGGCGATCGTGGCGGTCGCCAGCGTGAAGCGGGCTGCCCGAGCGATCATGGTGTCGGAGCGACGAGCGTCGCGACGTCGGGGAAGTCCGGGGTGCCGGTGGCCGGGCGCGCCGGAGCGGTGCTTGCGTCGGGCATGGTGGGCTGCGGCGGAGGCGCCGGCACCGCGCGGTAGTCGACGTTGGCCGGTGCGGTTCCGCCGGGCAGGGTCCCGGCGCCGCCGGTCCGCTCGGGCGCGCAGTTCAGCGCCTTCTCGATGTTCTCGGGCGACGAAATGGAGTAGGTGTTTGCGCGGAAGCAGTTGTCGAGCGGGGCGCCGTCGGCACTCACGAACACGAGATCGACGGTGTTGCTCGTGAGGCGGTTGGATTCGATGCGGTTCGCCTCGGGCAGGAAGTCCTCCTGTGGCGTCACCACGATGCCGGCGACGATGTGGCCGCTGACGACGTTGGCCTCCACCCGGTTGGCCCGACCCCCGGCGATGGCGATGCCGACCCCGAAGCCGTTCGTCGCCAGCGGGGTTCCCTCGCCGTTGTTGTCGACCACGGCGTTGGCGGCCAGCACGGCCTGGCGTTGCGGGTACGCCTGCTCCTTGCGCGACGACAGCGATTCCATGCCGACCCGGTTGGCGCGCCAGGTGGAGGTGACCACGTACAGATCGCCGCCGGCGTTCGCGCCCTGGAACCCGACGGCGTTGTGCTCGCCGAGCGAGTCGCGCACGACGGTGTTGCACGGGAAGCACTGGCCCACGTACACGGCGGCCGACGGATGGCCCGACCCGTAGACATGGTCGATCGTTCCGTTCTGTGCCGCGAAGGCGTACACGCCGTAGAGCCCGTTGTTGTGCGCCGTCACGTACGACGCTCGGAAGCCGTCGAGGATTCTGCCGCTGCCGTAGTCGCCGCTGAACAGCACGCCGTTGCCGCGGTAGTGGGCGGTCGTGAGGTTCTCGATCGCCACGCCGTCGGAGAACACCAGGAACCCGTTCTCGCGCTCGTCGCCGCCGTCGAGGATGACGGTGTTGCGATCGAGCCCGCGGATGGTGACGCGCGGCACTTCGACAGTCACCGCCTCGCTGTAGGTGCCGGGTGCGAGGAGGATCAGGTCGCCGGGCTCGGCGGCATCGACCGCAGACTGCACGGTCGGGTGGTCATCGGGAACGCGGAGCGTCCGCGGCGTTTCCGACCTTCCGGTCGCCCCGGAGGCGCCGGTCGAACCGGGCGTCGTGGCGGTGTCGTCGCTGCACGCGGACGCGAGCAGCCCGAGGGCAACCACGAGGGCGGCCGCCCGGGCTCGCTGCGAACGTCGGACATGGAAGGGGGCGCGCCGTGACATCCGGGCCACTCTAGGCACCGGCTGTCGGCGGTCCCGTGGCAGCGTGCGTCGCCCCGTCGATCAGCGCCGCGAGCACATCCAGCAGGCGATGGTCGCCGCCGAGGTGGCCGCGCAGCTCGATGTCGACTGCGGGATGGTTCGTTGCGGACTCTTCGACGGCCTGCGGGATGTCGATCGCCACGTGGCGCCCGACCGACAGGAAGTACGGCAGGACGACCACTCGGCTCGCGCCGCGCTCGACCGCCTCGCCGATCGCCGCCTCGATCGAGGGCTCGGCGAGTTCAAGGAACGCGGGCACCACGGTGCACTCGGTGCGCCGCGCGAGCGTCTCGGCGAGATGGCGATGCTCGGCGTTGGCAGCGTCGGCCCGGCTCCCGTGTGCGACCAGCACCACGGCCGTGGTGGCGGCGTCGGTGGACATGGCGCCAACCTTACGGGCGATGAGCGACGACACCTCTCGCCTCGACGACGTCGGGGTGGGCCCCCATCCGCTGCCGTGGCCCGACGACGATCGTCTCGATGCCGAACTGCTCGCGGTCGGCGATCGCCGCAACGTGGTCGATCGCTATCGGTACTGGCGCGTCGATGCGATCGTGGCCGACCTCGACCCGGTGCGGCACCGGTTCCACGTCGCGATCGAGAACTGGGAGCACGACTTCAACATCGGCACGGTCGTGCGCAACGCCAACGCGTTCCTGGCCGAGGCGGTGCACATCGTCGGCCGTCGTCGCTGGAACCGCCGAGGAGCGATGGTGACCGATCGCTACCAGCACGTACGCCACCATCCCGACGTGGCGGCGCTGCGCGCGTGGGCCGACGTCGAGGCGATCCCCGTGGTGGGGATCGACAACCTGCCCGGGTCGATCCCGATCGGCGAGGCGGCGCTGCCCGAGCGGTGCGTGTTGCTGTTCGGCCAGGAGGGGCCGGGCCTGTCGGCCCCGGCGCGGGACGCCGTGGCCATGGTGTGTTCGATCCCGCAGTTCGGCTCGACGCGGTCGATCAACGCGGGCGTCGCCTCGGGCATCGCGATGTACGAGTGGATCCGGCGCTACGGCTCGGCCGGGGTTTCGGGCTCCGCGCCGCCATAGGCCTCCGCGACGGTCAGCCCGACCTCCTGCCCCCAGGCGATCTCGAGATTGTGCCCGTCCGGGTCGGCGATCATCCCCCAGTACCCCACCGGCGGGGGCGAGTCGAAGGGGCCCACCACGGCGTGGCCGGCGGCGGCCGCGGCGCCGAGCCGGCGATCGACCTCGTCGCGTGACGCGACGCCGATGCCCAGGTGCGCCCATCCCGACAGCGTCCCGGAGTGTTCGCGGCCCTCAAGCAGCACGATCACGAAGGGCCGGGTGCCGTCGGAGATCCACGCCACGCCCTGTCCCGCGTGGCGCTCTCGGCGGTGTACCACGCGGAACTCGCCGAAGGTCGCGTAGAACTCGATGCTGCGATCGAGTTCGGCGACCGCGAGCGCGACGTGCGTGAGGCCCAAGTCGATGCTGCTCACCGCCGCGAGGCTATCGGTGATGTTGTCGGTGTGCCGCGCCCGCGTGGGCTATCTGCACCTGGCAGGCGAACGCGCGGCGGGCTTACGCTCGTAGCGCCGCAGCGGGCGGCGAACGGGAGTGCAGGCGGATGGTGACGGTGAGGGAACGAGCGCGACGCGCGGGTCGGATCGCGACGATGATTGCCGTGCTCGGCGTGGGTCTGGGGTTGGCGACGCTCGGCCACGAGCCCGACGGCGCGGCCGACACGGCACCCGCACCCACGTTTCCGGCCACCGTGGGAGCCAAGCCGCTTCCGACGGTGCAGGTGAACGGGATCGTGTGGGCGCAGGCCTCGGCGGGCGACATCGTGTACGCGGTCGGCAACTTCACGACGTCGCGCCCGCCGGGCGCGGCACCGAACACGCAGACGAGTCCGGCCGGCAACGTGATCGCCTACAACATTCGGACCGGTGAGCGCGTGCCCCTGGCCTTGTCGCTCAACGGCGCGGGCCGCTCGGTGGCACTGTCGCCCGACGCGTCGAAGCTGTACGTCGGCGGCGACTTCACGAAGGCGAACGGCTTCGACGCGTTCCACATCGTGCGGTTCGACCTGGCGTCGGGGTCGATCGACTTCTCCTGGCGTCCGACCCTCGGCGGGACGCCGCTCACGATCGTGCCGACGGCGTCGACCGTGTACGTCGGCGGCGGCTTCACCTCCGCGGGGTTCATCACCGGTGGATCGTCGCCCCGCACCAACACGGCGGCGTTCACCACCGCCGGTTCGCTGCTGCCGTGGGCACCGCCGGCGAACGGTGTGGTGCGCACGATGCTGCTCACCCCCGATGGATCGAAGGTCGTGATCGGCGGGTCGTTCACCACGCTGAATGGCGCAGCCGTGTACGGCCTCGCGGCGGTCGATCCCACCAGCGGTGCGAACGTTGCCTGGGCGGCGACCGGCCAGATCAAGGTGAATTCCGCCGAGGCCGGCATCGTCTCGCTCACGACCGACGGCACGCTGATCTACGGCGGCGAGTTCGTGTGGGTGAGCGCGGCGCAGGGCAACCTGGAGGGCCGGTTCGCGCTCAATCCGTCCGACGGCTCGATCGTGTGGGTGACCGACTGCTTCGGCGACACGAACGCCGTGCTGCCGGTCGGCGGCGTGGTCTACAGCGTCGGTCACACCCACACGTGCGCCGCGGCCGGCTCCTTCGGCGAGGGCTCGGCCCCCGAGGGGTACAAGTACAGCATGGCGGAGTCGAAGGACGTCCACGGCGTGAACGTCGCCGACGGTCGTGGTTGGCCGTGGACGGGCACACCGGCCGCGGCGATCCTCGACTGGTTCCCGTTCCTGACGCCGGCGTCGACCTCGCTCGGAGGCATGCCGGCGGGCACGGTCGCGGTCAGCGGGACCGCCATGTCCGGCTGGTCGCTCGCCGCCAGCGCCGATGGCGCGTACCTGGCGGTCGGTGGCGAGTTCACCCAGGCCGCGTTCAGCCCGCAGCAAGGCCTGACCCGGTTCGCCGTTCCGTCTGTCGCCGGGTCGACTGCTGCCCCGATCTACGAGTCGGTGGTCGCCCCGACGGTCACGCAGACATCGCTCGGCGGTTCGGCGCTCGTCACGTGGACCTCGGCGTGGGACCGCGACAGCGAGGTGCTGCGCTACGAGGTCTTCCGCGTCGGCCGAGCCGCGCCGCTCACCACGCAGTACATGCGCTCGCTGCCGTGGGACAAGGTCGCGGTCGGCGGCTTCGAAGATCGGGGGCTGGCGCCGGGGACGTACACCTACACGCTCACGGTGTCCGATGCCGAGGGCAACGCCGTGTCCCGCACCTCGACCGTCACGATCAACCAGGACACGGCGGGGACCCCCGGGTACGTGAACCTGGCGCGCGGTCGCACTCCCACCAGCTCGTCGGTCTACTCCAACCTGGTGCCGGCCAACGCGGTCGACGAGAACCTCTCGACCACCTTTGCGACCAACAGCACGGCGGCGGCGTGGTGGCAGGTCGATCTCGGAGCGTCGAGCCCCATCGAGTCGGTGTACCTGGCGGGCCGCACCGACGCGCCCGTCCAGTCGAGCGACGCGTGGGTGTTCGTCTCGTCCAACCCGTTCAACACCGCCCTGACGCCAGCGGAACAGGCGGCGACGCCGGGCGTGGTCGCGACCTATCGCGCGACGATCAACGGCACGGTCAAGGTGCAGCTCCCGCCGGGAGCGACGGGCCGATACGTGATGGTCCAGCACGGCGGCACCAACAACCTGGGGTTTCGCGAGATCCGGGTGATGGGCTTCCCGGCAGGAGACGTCGACCTCGCGCTGCACCGAGGTGCCTCGATGTCATCGCTGTACGGCGCCGGGTACGACGCATCGCGGGCGCTCGACGACGAGAACGCGACCTTCTCCATCGCGAACAACGTGGGTCTGCCGTGGTGGCAGACCGACCTGGGGAGCGTGCGGCCGGTCAACGCGATCTCCGTGGCACCGCGGCCGGATTGCTGCGCGAGCCAACTCGCCAACGTCTGGGTCTTCGCCTCGGCCAGCCCGCTCGAGGCCCGGATCGCCCCGGCGACACTCGCCCAGCAGCCGGGCGTGTGGTCCACCTTCCTGTCCGGCAACGTCGCTGCGAGCACGGTCAACCTTCCGGCCGGCACGCAGGCGCGCTACGTGATGATCCGACGGTCGACCACCGACTACCTCTCGATCGCTCGCGTGAACGTGTGGGGACCGGCGGGCAGCACCGACACCGCGGCGCCGACTGCGCCGTCGGCCACGACGGCGACGGCGACGGGCATGTCCGTCAAGGTCGCATGGAAACCGTCCTATGACCTTCCGGTGCCCGGAGCTTCGGGTCTTGCCTCGTATCGGGTGCTGCGCGACGGTGTGGTGGCGGGCACGGTCGCCCCGCTCGATCCGACCGAGTTCACCGACCCGTTCGTCGGCGCCGGCTCGCACGCGTACACGGTGGTGGCGGTCGATGCGAACGGACTGGTGAGCTCGGCGAGCGGCGCGGCGAGCGTGCAGGTGGTGAACACCGACACGCAGGCGCCGCAGGCACCGCCGGGTGTGGCGGTGTCGTTGAACGGTTCGAATCAGCCGGTGGTGACGTGGGGAGCGGCGACGGATCTTCCGAATCCGGGTGGTGTGGGTGTGGCGGCGTATTGGGTGGTGCGCGACTGGACGACGCAGTGGTTGGTGTCGTCTGCGGGGCCGTTGAGCTACACCGACACCGGTGCTGCGGCCGGTTCGCATCGGTACCAGGTGTTCGCCGTCGACCGGAACGGCCTGCTCGGCGCGGGCAGCGCCGCGGCGACGGTGACCGTGCCAGGCGCCGCCGACACGCAGGCGCCGCAGCCGCCGCCGGGTGTGGCGGTGTCGTTGAACGGTTCGAATCAGCCGGTGGTGACGTGGGGAGCGGCGACGGATCTTCCGAATCCGGGTGGCGTGGGTGTCGGTGCGTACTGGGTGGTGCGCGACTGGACGACGCAGTGGTTGGTGTCGTCTGGGGGGCCGTTGAGCTACACCGACACCGGTGCTGCGGCCGGTTCGCATCGCTATCAGGTGTTCGCCGTCGACCGGAACAACCAGATCGGCGCCGGAAGCACGGCCGTCACGATCGTCAAGCCTTGATCGCCGCCGCGACGCTCGGGGGTTCGGCGGCCTAGCGGGTCGGCGCTGCGCCGACGGTGGGCGTGTCGGCCGCTCCGGCGGGCAGGCGTGGCGCGAGCGCAGCGGCCGATGTCTCTCGAAGCGCCACCCCGGGCCAGCCGCGAACGGTCGGCGTGGTGCCGCTGTCGGGGGTGCCCGCAGCGAAGACCTCTGCGAGACCCGCGCTCGCGTCGGTCGCAGCGGGCTCGCCGCCGATGAGGGTGCCCCACTCGGCGCCGGTGCGGGCGATCGATCGAGCGGCGGCGTCGATGGCGAAGCGCTCACCGTTGGTCGGCGAGCCGTCGAGCGCGACGTACGCGTTGGCCTCCCAGCCGCGAAACCAGGCTGGCGAGGCCGGGCCGTCGTCGGACTCGCGGGCCCAGACGGTCCAGCCATCGCCGTGCACGAAGAGGTTGCCTCGGGCCCGCACCTCGGGGATGCCGTGTGAGTCGGCGTGCCAGGCCGGGATCGCGACGCCACCCGGGATCTCGTCGGCGGTGCGTCGGTCGCTGGCGACGACCAACTCGTGGCCGGCGTTATCGCAGAGGGTGTTGCGTTCGAGCACCACGTCGCGGCTTCCCGTCACCTTGACCCCCGCGCCGCCGTTCGCCGCGACGACGTTCGACGCGAACCGGACGCGCTGCGACAGCTCCGCGAAGAGCCCCGAACCCCGGTTGCCGGTCACGTTCGATCCGATCACGGTCACGTCGTCGCTGAACAGGTCGAACCACACGCCGTTCGCCGCGCCGTCGCGGATGGTCGACGACGCGAGCACGAGCCCGCGGGCGTGGACTGCCTTCAGCCCCGCGAGCACGCAATGGTTGCCCTGCCCGCAGTCCTGCGCGTCGAAACCGGCCGAGTTGGCGCCGGTCACCGTCACACGATCGAGTCGCGCGTCGATGGTCGCACCGAGGTTGATCCCGCTCGCACCGGGTGCCGAGATCTCGACCCCGTCGAGTGCCAGTCCCGTCAGCGGTTCGGGCGCTTCGCCATTGCGCCCGCCGATGAACAGCGCGGTCGCGGCCGTGTCGCGAATGGCGACGTTCTCGAGGCGAGCGTCGTTGGAGAACACCCGGATCGCACCGAGCGCGTTGCCGTGGTACGGCGCGTAGCCCTCGAAGGCGACGCCGCTGATGCTGGTGCCGGCAGCGCTCGACGCCAGATCGAACGCCGCCTGCTGCGTCGACCATTCGACCCACTGTCCGGAGGGGTCGCTGCCGAGATAGAGCACCGAGTGCGCCGCGTCGTACAGGAACTCGTCGGCCTCGAGGTCGAGCCTGTCGGATTGACGCAGGTTGTGCAGGTCGTCCGGCGAGGGTCCCGCCCGCACCTGCTCGGCGGCCGCGGCTGCCGGGTTGTCGGCTCGGATCTGGTCGGGGATGTAGCGCCAGTCGTCGCGTTGCGACGGCGGAGCATCGGGCCAGCCGCGCTCGATCCCGTCGAGGCGCCAGATGGTGGTCGAGCCCGTTTCGACTCGCGTCGCCGGGCCGCCGAGGCGACGGGTGCCGGTGAAGACGGTCCGATCCGGCCCGTCACCGATGATGCGCAGGCCGGGCGTGGCGATGCGCCCCCACGTCTGGTCGCTATAGCGGCCGGCACGAATGCGGATGGTCGCACCGGGTGCGGCCCGGTCGAGAGCGGCCCGCATCGAGTTGAGCGGCCGGGCCGCGCTGCCGTCGCCGTTCGGCGTGCCGTCGGGGGCGACCCACAGATCGGCGGCGGGGAGCGTGGTGGCCGGACCGGCCGTCGGGGGCGGCGGATTCGGCGCCGCGATCGGAGCCGCTGTGGTGGCCGGTGCCGGCGCGACAGGAACCGGCGAGTCGGCGCCGACATCGCTCACCTTCGGCGTTCGGAGCAGTTCCATCGCCTCGAACGCCGTCCAGAACGTCGCGGCCGCCGAAATGCCGGCAATCGCGAGCCAGAGGCGGCGCCCGCGTCGGTCTCGGTCTGCGTGTGTGTGTGCGCGAGTGCGTCTCCGGTCTCGGTTCGCGCGCGTCGCTTCGCCGTCCGTCATCGAAGGGTGCTCCGATGGCCAGGCCCGGGTTTGCCGGTCGGCCATTTCGCCATGTGTCGACACCCGCCGTGCCGAACCGCCGCCAACCTAGTCGAGTTGCCTCGCGACCTCCCCGCGTCGGATGGTGTGACCGTGTCACGCTCACCGCAGCACCGTCGCCGAGCTCGCGTTCTGCGTGCCGCTGCGGCTGGGCCGGTCTTGGCGACGGCCGCGGTGCCGGCGGTGACGGCGGTCGCTTCGGTGGTGCGACAGCACTGGTATCCGGTCGGCGGCGCGGCCCTCCGGGAGCTCCGGCTGTTCTCGCTCGACGACTCGGTGTCGCTCGACCAGGTCAGGGCGCTGGCCGCGACCGGGTCGCCCGCTGGGTCCATCGGCTCCACGCTGGTGAGCGCGTCGCTCTGGCCGGTTTGGGCCGGACTGGGCCGCAGCTCGGCTTCGTTCGCCGCCGCGGTCGCGTGTACGCACCTGATCTGGATGGCTATCGGCGTGCTTGTTCTGCGCCGGAACTCGGTTGGTACGCCGCTTCGGATCGCCTGGGTGGCGCTGGTCGTCGCGGCGCTCGCCGCACGTGGGCTCGGCGGGTTCGTGTCGACCGAGACCGCCGTGGCGGGGGTGACGCCCTGGGCCGTCTTCGTCGTCGCATGGTGGGCTGTGCTGGCGGGCGATCGCCGGATGGTCGCGGTCGGCGTCCTTGCCGCGTCGGCCTGCGTGGCGGCGGCCCCGGTGTTCGCCGTTCCGGTAGCGGCGGTGGTCGCGGTCGGATTCGGCACGCTGTGGTTGGCGCGAAGCGGCCGTGCGATGCCCGGCGGCGATCGGGTCCGTCCCGCAGTCCGGCGCTGGTCGGGAGGACCGCTCGTCGCCGGTGTGGTCGGCGCCGCTGCGCTGGTCGCGATCGCAGCGTGGTCGGTCGCCGCACCGGACGCGGTGACGTTCCCGCCCGACTCGACATGGCGCGCCGAGCGTGTGATCGCGCCGCAGGTGGTGGGCAAGTTGCGGGCGGACGGCGGGTATCGCGTGGTGGGCGACGGCTCGGCGATGTCCGCCGACCTGTGCTCGGGGTTGGCGCTGGAGCTCGTGCGGGCGGGGTTCTCGCTGTCGGATGGGCATGGCGACGGCTCGACGCTGCATGTCGTGACCGGCTCGGCGATCAGCGACTGGTCCGGCCGCGAGGGTGCCACGAACGTGGCCGCGGTCGATCGGCGCACCGCCGCCGAGCGGCGCGAGTACCACGACCTGGCCGCGACGGTTCGTCGGCGGCTGGGTCTGGCCGCGTCCGCACGGCCTGACCCGAACGCGTTGGCCGCCGACGAATCGGTGCCGTCGGTCGTGCGAGCGGCCGCTCGGCGAATGAACGAGATCGGCGAGCCCGTGGCGGTCTACCTGGTGCCCTAGCTGTCCGGGCCGGTCACCCCGGCGCGCTCAGGGTCGGTCGCACCGGTGCCGCTCAAGGCCGCCCGTCCGGTGCCGCTCGGATCGGACGCCGCTAGCGTCCCGCCTCGTGACTGCACCGATCATCGCCCCGACCGACCTGTCCCACCTCGGCGGGTTGTTCGACCTGTCCGATCGCGTGGCCATCGTGACGGGCGCGTCGTCGGGCCTGGGCCGTCGGTTCGCCCGGGTGCTGCACGGCGCCGGCGCGACCGTCGTCGCCGCGGCCCGCCGCTCGGAGCTGCTCGACGAGCTGGCCGAGGAGCTGGGCGAGCGCCTCGTTCCTCACGCGGCTGATGTGGCGAACGAGCCCGACGTGGAGGCGCTCGTCGAGCGAGCGATGGCGTGTCGCGGGCGCATCGACATCGTGGTCAACAACGCGGGGATCGGCGGTGCGGTGCCGGCGGAGGACGAGACGATGACGCAGTGGCGACGCACCATGGCGGTCAACGTCGACGGGCTGTTCCACCTGTCGCAGCTCGCCGGCCGCCACATGCTCGACGCCGGGTCGGGCAGCATCGTCAACATCGCGTCGATACTGGGGCTGGTGGCCGCGGCGCCGATCAAGCAGGCGGCGTACTGCGCGTCGAAGGGCGCGGTGGTGAATCTGACGCGAGAACTCGCGGGCCAGTGGGGTCGCAGGGGTGTGCGGGTCAACGCCATCGCTCCTGGCTGGTTCCTTTCGGAGATGACCGCCGAGGAGATGTTCGCCGATGAGCGGTCGATGCAGTTCGTGCGCCGCAACACGCCGATGGGCCGCCCCGGCGAGGCGCACGAACTCGACGGCGCGCTGCTGTTCCTGGCCTCCGACGCATCGAGTTTCGTGACCGGCCAGATCCTTGCCGTGGACGGGGGCTGGACCGCCCGCTGACGGGACCGCGTCGGCGGGTCAGTCCGACGGCGTTGCGTCGTCGCGCCAGGCGCGATCGCCGAACCGCTCGCGGTGCACCACATCGCCCACCGGCCGTCGGGTGGTGGGGCCGTACCGGCCTCGGGGCCAACCCATCGGAACGATGCACACCGGCGTGACCGACCGGGGAAGCCCGAGGACGCGACGCGCCCGGATGGTCGACCAGAGCGGGAGCGTGATGAGCGAGGCGCCGAGCCCCATCGCTCGTGCCGCCAGCAACAGGTTCTGCACGCTCGGGTAGATCGAGCCGAAGAACGAGCTGGGCGCGATGTCGGGCAGCGGGATCGTGTTGGGGATCTTCATGCCGTTGAGACACGGGATCACGAGCACCGGGATCTCCTCGAAGTGATCGACCTGCCATTGCACGGCGTCGAGCACCTTGTTCATCGAGGCGTCGCCGCGGGCCATTCGGCGCCCGATGCCGCCGTAGAGCGCCCAGACGCGGCGGTACTGGCGAGCGAAGGCCGCCTTGGTGGCGCGGTCGGTGACCACGACGAATTCCCAGTTCTGACCGTTCGACCCGGTCGGCGCCCGCAGCGCGAGTTCGATGCAGCGCAGGACGATGGCGTCGTCGACGGGGTCCGGCAGCACCTTGCGCACCGCGCGCTGGGTCATCATCGCCTCGTCGAGCGGCATCGAGAGGCGGTCGCTGACGTTCGCGAACGAGGTATCGCCGTCTTCGGGTGCCCGCTCGTTGATCGTCACGACCGTGCGTTCAGGCCGGGATCGCCGGGGTGCCGGAGTAGGGGGCCGGATCGCCCGTCGCGGGGATCGCCGGCGCCTTCCACGACATGACCTTCGCCAGGTGTTCGGCGATCGGCCGCCACGTTTCCGGGTTCCAACCCTCGGCCAGCCCGGCGACCTCGCGGTTGAGGTTCACGTGGCACAGCGCCGGGAGCTCGTGGGCGCCGATCGCGGTGACGAACTCCCGGTCGGGATCGCAGAAGGTGAGGTGCCGGTCGGCGAGTTCGCCCAGGAACTGGCGGGCGCCCTCCTCGTCGCAGGTCACCACCCATGCCGGCCGACAATCCGCACCCGAGAACCCGGTGAGGATGCGACTCGCCGTGTCGAGAATCCACGAACTCTCGAACGTGTACGGATCGATCACCACGGCGAGGAGATGGAAGAGCTTCAGCTGCTCATCCGCAGAGCGATCGTCGCCCCCGAGCGGGTGCAGCACCAGGTCACCAGGAAGTGTCGCCACGGTCGGCACGCTAGCGCGGTGCCGCTACGTTCCCGCAGTTCGGGGCGGCCGCGGCGGCGACGCGGGCGGTAGCGTCCAACGCCGGATGCACCCCATCGAACACCTCCGATTCGTGGCGCGAGCCGTTGGCGTTCCGCAGGACCTGCTCGTGCGCGAAACGGCATCGGCGCTCGCGGCGTTCGGCGGCGATCCGCCGGGGCTCGTGACGGCCTGTCGCCGGGTGATCTCCCGCCACCTGGCGGTCGGCGGGCTGTGGACGCTGTGCGCCCGCATGCTCCACGCAGCGGATCCGTTGGCCGAGGCACGTGTCGCGGTGGAGGAGCTCGACGCGGACCGGACGGCGCGCCACCTCGCGATCGAGCTTCCGCCCGATGCGACGGCCCTGATGGTGGGATGGTCCACCACGGTGATCGATTCGCTCGTGCGGCGCGGCGACGTCACCGTGCTGGTCGCCGAGATCGACGCCGAGGCCGGGTCGTTGGCCGCGCACCTCGACGCTCGTTGCGTCGATGTGGTCGAGGTCGACGGTTCGTCGCTGGGTGCTGCGGCGGCCACCGCCGACGTGGTGCTGGTCGAGGCCGAGCTCGCCGGCCCGGCGGCGGTGTTGGCGCCGCGAGGAACGCTGGCGGCGGCGTGCGTCGCCGCGCATGCCGGGCGCGCCGTGTGGTTCGTTGTGCCCTACGGGCGTGCCGTCGGTGGGCGCACGTGGGATGCGGCGATTCGCCGCTGGCGCGACCGCTCCAACGCGTGGGACCGCGACCTCGACGAGGTGCCGCTCGACACCGCAACCCTGGTCATCGGTCCGACCGGGGCCGCGCCGCCCACCGCCCTGGTCGACCGGGTCGATTGTCCGGTCGCTCCGGAGTTGTTCAAAGCTGACGTGACCTGAGGCGATTCGCCCCGAGCCACACGATCGAAGGAGATCCATGCCATCTCGCCGCGATGCCATCCGAATGAGCGACGATGAGGTCGCCGGGTTCCTCGGGGGCCGACGCACCCTCAACCTCGCGTCGTTCGGCCCGGACGGCACCATCCATCTCGTCGCGATGTGGTACGGATTCCTCGATTCGGCGAACACGTACGATCCCGAAATCGGGTTCGGTCCGGGCGAGATCGTGATCGAGACGTTCGCGAAGTCGCAGAAGGTGGCGAACTTCCGCCGGAACCCGCGGTTCACGGCGCTCGTGGAGGCGGGCGACGACTACTCCGAGCTGCAGGGCGTGGAGGTCGTGGGAACGGTCGAGGTGCTCGACGACCCGGCGGTCGTCGTCGAGTCGTGCAAGGCGGTCCTGAGCCGCTATCAGCAGTTCGCCAACCCCGGTGATCTGGAGTTCGCGGCCGAGTTCGCGGCGCGCAAGCGAGTGTGCGTGAAGCTCCACGTCGACCGCGTGGTGAGCTGGGACCATCAGAAGCTGGACGTCGCCTACTGAGGTCGAGCGGGCTCGGCCCCGCATACGGACGCGCCGATGAGGTGCGGTCGGTAGATTCCCGGCCATGGGTGAGATCATCGAATTTCCGAGTAACGGCTCGAACGGGCGCGGGTACCTCGCCGAGGCCGCCGGCGGCGGCCCGGCTGTGATCGTGATCCAGGAGTGGTGGGGTCTCGTGCCCCACATCTGCGAGGTCGTCGATCGGTTCGCTTCCGCCGGGTTCACGGCGTTGGCACCCGACCTGTACCGAGGCGAGACGACGACCGAGCCCGACGAGGCCGGCAAGCTGATGATGGCCCTCAACCTGGACCGTGCCGCCCGCGACATGAGCGGAGCGATCGAGGCGCTGTTGGCCCGGCCCGCCACGACGAGCTCGAAGGTGGGCGTTGTGGGGTTCTGCATGGGTGGTGGCCTGGCGCTCAAGCTCGCCTGCGACCGGGCGGATGTGGTGGGAGCGTGCGCGCCGTTCTACGGCCTGATCCCGTGGGAGGGCGCACTGCCCGACTGGTCGAAGCTGCAGGCCCCGGTGCGCGGGCACTACGCCGAGCTCGACGGCTTCTTCGGGCCTGCCGCCGTCGCCGAGTTGCAGGCCACCCTCGACGGCCTCGGCAAGGACGCGCAGCTCACCGTTCACCCCGGCGTGCAGCACGCGTTCTTCAACGATCACCGCCCGGAGGTCTACGCCGCGGCGGAGGCCGAGGTGGCGTGGGAGATGACGATCTCGTTCTTGTCGTCAGCGCTGGGCTGAGCGGCGCATGCCCGACGTGCATGGCTCCGACGTCGATGTCGTCGAGGCCTACCTGACGCTCGGCCTTCGCCTGGGCCGCTTCGACGACGCGATCGTCGACGCCTACTACGGCCCGGGGGCGCTGCGCGACACGGTCGCCGCCGAGTCGCGGCGCGAACCGGGGGCGCTGCTCGATGACGCGTCGACGCTGTTGCGGCGGATCGACCGTGGCGAGGGCGAGTCGGTCGAGGGTCAGCGGCGGCGATGGTTGCAGTCGCAGATCCGCGGGCTGCACATGGTGTGCCGAGTGCTCGCCGGTGAGGCCGTCCCGTATCTCGACGAGGTCGAGGCCTGCTACGGCATCCGCCCCGACCGGGTCGAGGAGGACGAGGTGTTCGAGGCGCATCGGCGTCTCGAACGGGCGCTGCCGGGCGGGGGTGATCTCGGCGAGCGCGTCGCGGCGCTCCGGGCGCGCCACGTCATCCCGCCCGACCGGCTGACGGCGGTGATCGGGCACCTGGCCGAGGAGCTCCGCGCGCGGACCATCGCCCTGTTCGGGCTGCCCGCGGGCGAGCACGTCGACTTCGAGCTCGTGACCGACAAGCCGTGGTCCGGGTTCAACCACTACCTCGGCGGGTTCCGGTCGCGAGTGGTGATCAACACCGACCTGCCGGTCCTGTCGACGTCGATCGCGCACCTGGTCGCGCACGAGGCGTATCCGGGTCATCACACCGAGCACTCCCACAAGGAGGCGGGTCTGGTGCGGCGGCGGCGCCAGGACGAGCAGTCGATCTCGCTGATCGGCACGCCGGCCTGCCTGCTGGCCGAAGGGCTGGCCGACCTCGGGCTGGAGGTGCTCGTCGGGCCGACCCCGCATCTGGCGGTAGCTCCCATGATCCGGGCCGCTGGCCTCAATTACGAGATCGAGGCGATCGACGCGTTGGCGGGGTTCGCCGAGGTATCGGGTCGCGCTCGGGGATCGCTCGCGATCGATCTCCACGACCGGGGTGACGGCCTCGACACGGTGGTCGATCGTGCGCAGCGGTGGCTGCTGCTCGACCCGGCGCGAGCGCGCAAGGCCGTCGAGTTCCTCGCCGATCCGTCGTGGCGGGCGTATGTGTTCTGCTACGCCGAGGGTCATCGGCTGTGTCGCTCCTTCGTGGCGGGCGACCCCGGCCGGTTCGCTCGGCTCCTCGACGAGCAGTTGATCCCCGCCGACCTGCTCCCCGCCTGACCTGGCCCAGTTCGAGGTGGGGTGGGGTATTGGGCTCGATGCGGAGACGACTCACGGGAGGTCGGCGAGCTCGCGGCCCAGGTAGAGGATCGACACGGCGATCAACAGCACCCCGGCGAGACGCCGCATCGTGTGTTCCGATGCTCCGACGGTCAGGTGTGCACCCACGCGTGCGCCGGGAACGATGCCGATGGCGAGCGGCGCGGCGAACTCCCAGTCGATGTGACCGAGGCGGATGTGCGTGATCAACGCGGTCACCGACATCACCGCCACAGCGGCGAGCGACGTAGCGATCGCCTCCTTCACCTGCAGTCGAACGCCGAGCACGAGTCCGGGGGTGAGGACCAGGCCCCCGCCGATGCCGAGGAGGCCGGCGAGAAACCCGGCGATCACGCCGAGCGCCACCAGGATCGCCACGCCGTCACGAACCGCCCGCTCGACGGGTTCGGCGGTCGGTTCGACGGTCGGTTCGGCCTCGGCCTCGGAGGCGATCGCCGATGGGATCGCGGATGGGACCGCTGAGGGAGCCGCGGATGGGATCGGGCGCCGCTGCGCGTCCCGCACGAGCGTGCCGCCGCTCCACAGCACGAGCACCGCAGTGACGACCATGAGCCACCGCGCGTCGACCTGGCCTGCGACCCATGCGCCGATGGCGGCGAAGGCGACCCCGCTTCCGCCGCAGGTCGCCGCCACGCGCCAGTTGACGTAGCCCTCGCGGGCGTACCGAAGCGTGCCGGTGAGGGCCCCCGGAAGAATCGCGGGAACCGTGGAGCCGACGGCGTGGATCGGTGTCGCCCCGAGGAATCGGATCACCGGCGTGGTGATGATCGCTCCGCCGACGCCGAGAATCGCGGCGAGGACGCCGGAGCCGAATCCGGCGACCAGAACGATCGCCGTTGTCCATGACCACTCCACGGGCACAAGTTTGGCGCGCGGCAGGTAAAGATCCGGCACAGCGTCGATTGCCCCATGAGGTCGAGTTGTACGGTCCCTCCGGCCATGCTCGAAGGTCGATGCAGGTCACATGAACAAGGAGTGCTCCCGATGGACACCTTCGCCGGGCTGCCGGCCCACCCGCTTCTGGTCCACGCACCCGTAGTGCTCGTGCCGGTCGTCGCGTTGCTCGTGATCTTGATGATCGTCCGCCCGCAGTGGCTGGAGCGTTTCGGATGGCTCGCGGTCGGCCTGGCCGGCCTCGCTCTCGTGACGGGTGTGCTTGCCGAGAACTCGGGAGAGGCGCTCGAGGAGGCCGTGGAGGATTCGGCGTCGCGGACGCTGCTCCACGCGCACGAGGAGGCAGGCGAGAAGGTCCCGCTGCTGGCCTTCCTTCTGTTCGCCAGCTTGGTTGCGTGGGTGGGTTGGCAGTGGTGGTCGCGGCGCAAGGCTGCCGCGGGCGAGGCGTCGGGGTCCGGCTCGGCCGGGTCGTCCAGCGCCCGGTCGCCGATCTCGATGGGTCTCGGCGCGATCGCGCTCGTGGTGTCGCTCGCGGCGACGTGGTTCGTGTACGACGCCGGTCACACCGGGGCCAAGACCGCGTGGGACGACGTGAAGGTCACGAGCAGCGAGGGCGGGGGCGACGAGGGGCGTTAGGAGCCCGCGCGCCATACACGAACGCGAACTGGGCCGATTCACCAACCCGAGCGGTTGGTAGATCGGCCCAGTTCGCGTGGGTTCGTGGGTTCGACGGGGCTACTTGCCGACTCGGCCGACGAGCTGGCGGGCGATCACCTTGATGCACAGCGTCTCGTCTGCGCCCTCGAAGATCGACAGCACGCGGGCGTCGACGTAGTAGCGGCTCACGTCGTACTCCTCGGCGTAGCCCATGCCGCCGTGGATCTGCATCGCCTCGCGGGTGACCCATTCGGCCGCCTTGCAGACGTATGCCTTGATGAGCGATGCCTCAAGGGCGCCCTCGCCTCGGGCCATCATCCGGGCGACCTCGTAGGCGAACTGCCGGGCGGCCTGGATCAGCACGGCCATGCGGGCGAGCTTCACCTGGGTGAGCTGGTACTCCGAGATGTTCGCCCCGAAGACCTTCCGGTTCTCGGCGTAGTCGCGGGCGGCCTCGTACGCCGCCTGCATCACACCGATCGCCCGGGCGGCCGTCTGCAGGCGCCCGTTCTCGAACCCGGCCATCTGGTAGTAGAAGCCGCGGCCCTTGCCGCCGTCGAGCCCGATCAGGTTCTCGGCCGGTACGAACCAGTCCTCGATCGCGACCTCGTAGGAGTGCATGCCGCGGTAGCCGATCGTGTCGATCGCGCGGCCCTCCATCTTTCCGGCGCCCGGGCCGTCCATGTCGGCCTGGCGGATGTCGAATCCGTGTCCTTCGCCGCGCAGCTTGGGCACGATGAACATCGACAGGCCCCGGTGGCCCGCGTTGCGGTCGGGGTCGGTGCGGGCGAGCAGCATCAACACGTCGGCGCGGGCGCCGAACGTGCACCACGTCTTCACGCCGTTGATCACGTAGCCGTCGATGCCGTCCACGGTCGACGGCGTCGCGGTCACCTTCACGCCGGCGACGTCGGAGCCGTAGTCGGGCTCGGTGACGGCCACGGCGTTCATCACCTCGGCGGTCGCCAGCAGCGGCAGCCACTGCTGCTTCTGCTCCTCGGTGCCGCCGGCTTCGAGCGCACGGGCGAGGATCTCGGGTCGGGTGATGAGCGAGCCGCCGGCGCCGAGCGAGCCGCGGGACAGCTCTTCGGTGGCGACGACCATGGCGATGTAGTCGGCGTCGGTGCCCGACGCGAACCCGCCGTATTCCTCGGCGATCGACAGGCCGAACGCGCCCATCTCGGCGAGGCCGGTGATGATGGCCTCCGGGATGTCGGCGTTGTGGCGGTGGATGTGCTCGGCGATCGGCTTCAGCTTCTCGTCCGCGAACCGGCGGAACGTGTCCTGCACCATCTCGAAGTCGTCGCCGAGGTGCCGGGGCCCCTCGGTCGTGGCGAGGGGGGCGAGGAAGGCGGCGTCGCGGAACCGGGCGACGTATTCGCGGGTGGAATCGAGCGCGTGGGCGTCGACGCCCCAGTCGGCTTCCCGCCCGAACACCTTGCCGGCGAGGTCGGCCACGGCATCCGCCACGAATGCGTGCGTGAGGCGCTCCTCGAGCTCGCCCTTCGCGCCGTAGCCGAGCATCGACTGCGCGGTTTGCAGGGCGGCCTTGGCGTGGGCGACGTCGTACGCGAGGACCTGATGGTCGTCGAGCCCGATGTCGGCGAGGCGTCCGATCGCCGCGTCGACGACGGCGGAGGCGGAGGCGATGACGGTTTCGGCGGCGGTGAGATCGGACATGGTTCGCGAGGTTACGCGGCGATCTCGGAGCGCTCCCAACGCTGCGGGCGCCACGGCGCTGCGGGTACGGTCGGGGCCGTGATCGATCCCGCGGGACCGGCCCTCGATGCGTTGTTGAGCTGGGGCGACGTCGTGCGCCGTGACCTGCCGTGGCGTCGAACCCGCGACCCGTTCGCGATCCTCGTGGCCGAGGTGATGCTGCAGCAGACCCAGGTTGATCGCGTGATTCCCCGGTGGCTCCGGTTCCTCGAACGTTGGGCGACGCCGGCGTCGCTCGCGGCGGCCGGTCTGTCGGACGTGCTGGTCGAGTGGTCGGGGTTGGGGTATCCGCGGCGGGCACGGAATCTGCATCTCGCGGCCGGTGAGGTGGTCGAGCGATTTGCCGGCTCGTTGCCCCGGGACCTCGACGCCCTGTTGTCGCTGCCGGGCGTCGGTGCCTACACGGCGCGAGCGGTGCAGGTATTTGCGTTCGAGGTCGACACCGGCGTGGTCGACACCAACATCGCACGGGTGCTCGCGAGGGTGACGGGGCGGCGGCTGACGGCTCGCGAGGCGCAGGCGTTGGCCGATGCGGCGGTTCCGCCAGGTCGATCGTGGGAGCACAACCAGACGCTGATGGACCTCGGCGCGACGGTATGTCGACGTCGTCCGACGTGTGAGGCGTGTCCGATCGCCGAGTGGTGTTCGTGGCGCCGCGATGCGGGCGAGTCCGCCGACCCGGCGATTGGGTCGGCGGGCGCGAGCGGTCGCCAGGCACGCTTCGAGGGGTCGGATCGCCAACTCCGTGGACGGCTGATGGCCGCGCTTGCGGTCGGTGACGTGGCGCTCGACGACGTGGGACGGGTGGTCGCGTTGCCCGACGACCCGCAGCGTTGCGCTCGGGTGGTCGCATCGCTGGTGCGCGACGGACTGGTCGCCGTGGTCGACGACGGCGCGGGCGGCGCGGGTCGCGCGGGAAGCGCCGCGATGGTGCGCCTCGGCGGGACTCGGCCGGTTCCGGCAGTGCCGTAGCCTGTTCGCCCGTGCGGCAGGTCTCGATCCATGAGTTGACCGAGGACGTGCTGCGTCGGTCGTACGACCGTGGCTCGCTGATGCGTGGTCGCACCTACGCGGCCGAGGACCGCGTGCGGGTGGTGAGCGCGGCGCCGGGCCTGCTGGTGGGGCTCGCGACCGGCCACGCGTCGCAGCCGTATCGGGTGCAGGTGGCGTGGGCCGCCCGCGGCGCGTCGATCTCGGTGTCGGACGACTGCACGTGCCCGGTGGGATTGAGCTGCAAGCACGCCGTGGCGTTGATTCTCACCGCCCAGCGTTCGGCCAGGGCGACACCGGCGCCGCCATTGTTCAGCGGCTCGGATGCGACCGATCCGCTTCGCCTGACCGGGCCCGAGCGACAGTTCGCCGATTGGCGCCGGGTGTTTCGTGACCTGCGCGACGAGCACGCGGTCGACCCGGACGAGACGCCGCTCGCGATCGAGTTCGCGATCAGTACGGTCAGACCGAGCCGGTATGTGCCGTCGCCGCGCCCCGACGTGACGTTGCGCCCGTTGCGGCGGGGGTCGAAGGGGGCGTGGATCCGTACGGGCGTGTCGTGGCGCGACCTCGAGTCGGGGTATGCGTACGCGCTCCGCGACATCGATCCGGTGCATCGAAACGCGGCGCGAGCGCTGCTGATGAGCCTGACGACCAACCGGTACAACACGCCGGCCACGCTTCCGCTCGGTCCGGCACAGCCCGACGTGTGGCAGATGCTGCGGCGGTTGGTCGACGCCGGGGTGGCCTTGGTCGGCGAGCGCACGGGACCGACCGAGGTGGTGCTCGCAGGCGACCCGGCGCGGCTCGCCGTCGACCTGGTTGACGCTGGAGACGGAGCCATTCGGGTGTCGGCGAGGTTGGAGCACGACGACCCCGCGCTCACGGCGAATGCGTCCGCGCTCGGGCTGCTCGGCGATCCTCCGCACGGGCTGTTCGTGGTGAACGGCTCGCAGCTCACGCTGGTGCCCTTCGCCCAGCGCTTGCCGCGAGCGGCGGGCCGTCTGCTCGCCACCCCGTTGGTGGTGCCCCCGGCCGACGTCGACGAGCTGCTCGACGCGTACGTTCCGCTGATGGCGCAGCATGGGCGGGTCGGCTCGTCCGACGCCTCGGTCGAGGTGGTGCTGAGCGAGTTCGTCGGCGTCGTCGCGCAGGTGCGTCGCGTGGTGCCCGATGTCGCCGAGCTCACGTGGGGTCTGCGGTACCGCCGGGGCCAACGCATCACCACGCACCCGCTTGCCCCCACCTCCGCGGTCGGACGCGATCGCGATGCGGAGGTCGCGGCGGTCGACGCGCTGGAACTCCCGGTGCATCTGCTGGCGTCGATCGCGTGGCCGGACGGTCGGCCGCGCGCCACCGTGGCGCGCGGACGCGACACGGTCACCCTCATGGCCGAGGTGATTCCGTGGTTGCTCGAACGCGGGCAGGTGCTCGTGGAGGTCGACTCCGAGTTGCCCGCCCTGCGCGAGGCGCTTGGCGATCCCCTGATCGAGCTCTCGGTGTCGGACGGCGCCGCCGATACCGACGGCGCGGATGGGCAGCGCACCGACTGGTTCGATCTCTCGGTGCAGGTGAGCGTCGACGGCGAGGACGTCGAGTTCGCGTCGCTGTTCGCGGCGCTGTCGCGCGACGACGAGGTGCTGTTCCTCTCCAGCGGATCATGGCTGCGCCTCGATCGGCCCGAATTCGCTCGCTTGCGCGAGCTGATCGGCGAGGCGTCGGGTCTCGCCGATGGGGCGGTCGGCGACGGGGTGCGGATCAACCGCTTCCAGACGAGCTGGTGGGACGAGCTCGCCGGCCTCGGCGTGATCCAGCATCAGTCGGAGCGCTGGCAGCGAAGCGTGGCGCAGCTCGGGTCGCTCACCGCCCCGGCCCGCATCGAGCCGCCCGAGGGCCTGCAAGCCGAGCTGCGCGACTATCAGCGCGAGGGCTTCGATTGGCTGGTCTTCCTCGCGGAACACGGCCTGGGCGGCGTGCTCGCCGACGACATGGGGTTGGGCAAGACGGTGCAGACCCTGGCGCTGATGCTGCACTCGCTCGACCGCAAGCCCTCGGCGAGGTTCCTGGTGGTCGCTCCGACCAGCGTGGTGGAGAACTGGCATCGCGAGGCCAGCCAGTTCGCTCCGTCGATCGAGGTCGCGACCATCTCGGAGACGGCGCGACGCCGCGGCCGCAGCCTTGCCGAGGCGGTCGGCTCGGCCGCGCTCGTGGTCACGTCGTATGCGCTGTTCCGCATCGAGTTCGACGAGTACCAGGCGCTCGGATGGGATCTGCTGGTGCTCGACGAGGCGCAGTTCGTCAAGAACCACCAGGGCAAGACCTACCAGTGCGCGCGGCGCTTGAACGCCGCGTCGAAGCTGGCGATCACCGGCACCCCACTCGAGAACAGCCTCATGGACCTGTGGTCGTTGTTGTCGATCACGGCGCCGGGCCTCTACCCCGATCCCAAGCGGTTCTCCGAGGTGTACCGGGTGCCGATCGAGAGCGGCCGTGCGCCGGAGCTGCTGACGACCCTGCGCCGGCGGATCGCACCGTTGATGCGCCGACGTACCAAGGACGAGGTGCTCTCGGAGCTGCCGCCGAAGACCGAGCTGACGGTCGAGGTGCCGATGAACGCGAAGCACGCTCGGATCTACCAGACCCAGCTGCAGCGGCAGCGCCAGAAGGTGCTCGGGCTGGTGGGCGACATGCGGCGGAACCGCTTCGAGATCCTGAAGTCGCTCACGCTGTTGCGACAGCTGAGCCTCGACCCGGGCCTGGTCGACGAGGAGCATGCTGCGGTCGGCTCGGCCAAGTTGGATCGTCTCGTCGACGATCTGGCTCAGGTCGTCGCAGAGGGTCACCGGGCGCTGGTGTTCAGCCAATTCACCCGGTATCTCGCCAAGCTGAAGGTCCGCCTCGACGAGGAGGGAATCGGCTACTCGTACCTCGACGGGCGGACGCGTCACCGCGACCAGGCGATCAGCCGGTTCAAGGACGGCGGCGCGCCGGTCTTCGTGATCAGCCTGAAGGCCGGCGGGTTCGGACTGAACCTGACCGAGGCCGACTACTGCTTCGTGCTCGACCCCTGGTGGAACCCGGCTGTCGAGATGCAGGCGGTCGACCGTGCGCATCGCATCGGGCAGGTCAACCCCGTGATCGTCTATCGGTACGTGTCGACCGGCACGATCGAGGAGAAGGTGATGGATCTGAAGGCGCGCAAGGCGGCGCTGTTCAGCGATGTGATGGATGCGGACGGGGCGCTGTCGGGAGCGCTGTCGGCCGACGACATTCGGGGGATGTTCGACCTGTAGCGGCGGGTGTCGATGCGGCGTCCTCGGCTCAGCCGTCGGTGCTCAGGACTCGGTGCTCAGGACTCGGTGCTCAGGACCCGGTGACGAAGTCGAGGATGGCGCGATTCACGACCGTGGGCTGTTCGAGCTGGAGGAAGTGCCCTGCACCCTCGACGATCTCGGCCCGGCTCCCCGGCGCGGTGAGCACCGCAGGCGTGGCCGCCGCGAGCCAGGCACCCATGCACCCGTCGTCGGCGCCGTGCAGGTACAGCAGCGGCTGCGGGGGAATCGCGAGCGTGGCGTTCTGCGCCTCGGCAAGCGCGGGGTCGTGGAACTCGGGCTGGAGGGTTTGGCGGTAGTACCCGAGCGCGGCGCTCAGATGCGCGGGCGTCGCCATCGCCTCGATGAAGTGGTCCACGTCGACCGCTTCGTCGTAGCCGGGCGACCAGTCGCGCCAGAGCTTGGTGATGAACTCGTAGTCGTTCATGGGCACCGCGAGGTCGGCCAGCGGGTTGAGTTGGAAGAACATGTACCAGCTCAGGCGGAGCTGCTCGTAGGAGAAGAACGCCTGAGCGGTGACGGGTCCGGGCGGTACCGCCGCGGCGACGACGCGTCGCCAGCGATGGGGTGCGATCCCGGCACCCGAGTAGGCACCCATGGCGCCCCAGTCGTGCCCGATCAGCACGGCGTCGGAGGTGCCGCCGAGGGCCTCGTGGAGTGCGTTTGCGTCGACGCCGAGCACGCCGGCCTGATACCGGCCCTCGGCGGCGAGCGACGTGGGGGCGTAGCCGCGGTTGAACGGTGCGACGGCTCGGAAGCCCGCCGCTGCGAGCTCGGGAAGCAGGTGTCGCCAGGTGTACGCCGTGTCGGGGTAGCCGTGCAGGCAGAGCGCCAGCGGGCCGGAGCCCATCTCGAAGTACGCGAAGTCGATTCCGTTCGCCGTGATGTGGTGGAGGGTGTCGTCCATCTCGGGCATGGCCGCACACTACGGCGGCGGAGCTCCGGCCGCCGGACGTGGGTCGCGAATGACATTGGTCACAGTTCGGGACCGGCCGGAGGTTTCGTCGTAAGTTGAGTTCTTTCCGCACACTACGGGGGCCGACGCGCAGAGGGGGCCGTGCTGAACGTCAGGTTTTTCGGTGTCCGCGGTTCGACGCCCTGCTCGTGTGAGTCGAATCAGCGGTACGGCGGGAACACCGCCTGTGTTGTCGTTCGCGGCGACACCGGCGATCCGATCGTGCTCGATCTCGGAACGGGCCTGCGTTTCTGGGGCCTCGAGCCGCAGCCGGAACCGTTCCGGGCCACGGCGCTCGTCACCCACCTGCATTGGGACCACGTGCAGGGCCTGCCCTTCTTCACGCCGATGCATCGCGAGGGTGCGTCCATGCGCATCATCGGCCCACGCCAACACGATCGCACCCTTCGGGACGCGTTCGACGAGTTTCTCCGGCCGCCCTATTTCCCCGTGTCGCTCGACCAGCTCGCGGGCTCGTTCGAGTTCGACGAGGTGGGCAGCGACCGATTCCCGATCGGCGAGGCAACCGTCACCTCGGCGTGGGTTCCCCATGTGGGACCGACGGTGGGGTATCGCATCGAGCTCGACGGCCGGTCGATCGCCTACATCAGCGACCATCAGCAGCCGGGGTGCGCGTCGACGCGGGTCGACGACGAGGTCTTGCGGCTCTGCGAGGGCGTGGACGTGTTGATCCACGACGCGCAGTACACCGAGGCCGAGTTTCTCGCGAAGTACGACTGGGGCCATTGCACGGTCGACTACGCCGTGGAGGTCGCGGCGCAGGCGCGGGTCGGGCAGCTCGTGTTGTTCCACCACGATCCGTCGCACGACGACACGATGGTTGACGCCGTCACGGCCCAGGCGGCGCATCTCGCGGGAGGCCGGTCGGTTCCCGTGATCGCCGCATACGAAGGCCTCGAACTGCAACTGGGTTGACGGATCCGTCGGCCGACCGAGCCGGGTTCGCCTCGGCGGGTCAGGCGTGCATCCGGCGGGGGAAGCCGATCCGCACGGCGGTGCCGGGCGACCAGTGTGCGATGGGCGCCACGTCGGGCACGGGGCGGCCGATGGCGGCGGGGACCAGTTCGTCGTCGCAGCGGAGCACCTCGGCGTGGCGAAGCGGCCACGGAGGATGCTCCGCATGCGCGAAGCGCATGGTGCGTCCGCGGTATGAGTACAGCCGCCAGCGGCCGCTGAGGAAGTGGTCGAAGGGCGTCAGCTCGTCAGCGGTGAAGTCCGGCCCGATCCGCATTCGCACGGTCGACCGCAGGCCTCGTGGTCCCGGCCATCGCCGCTGGCAGGTGTAGGCGATCTCGTCGCCGTGGTGCTCCAGCGTCATCTTCGACCAGAAGTACGGCATCGCGTAGGCGGAGCGTCCGGCGATCACGGCGGGCAGCCGAGCGGCGTCGAGCGACAGGAACCAGACGCCGCGCGTGCCGTCCGGCGCCGTTGCGTACGTGCGCACGTTCGTCTCACAGAAGTGCGAGATCCACGGCAGCGCGGGCCCGCGCGCGGCGCGTACCTCCATGAGGAACGGCACAAGGCCGACCCAGGCGCGACCGTCGAAGGTGTCGACCGTCAGCCCCGGAGGGAGGAGCCGCTGGATCTCGTCGGGTTCGAACGACCAGTGGAGGAAGGTCAGCAGATCCCATCGGTGGAGCATCGACGCTCGGTCGACGGTGAGCGGGCAGACGCCGTCGTTGCGTTCGCTCGCGGTAGGGGAACGTTCGTACTCGGCCATGCCCAATTCATACAAGCGTATGAATTGACGCGCAAGTCGGGTCGTCGGCAGGCAGTCCGCCGGAGTCCGGAGGCGGATGCGCCCCTGAACTGAGCGTCGCCGTGGGCCGCTATCGTCGTCGCCGACCGCAACGCAAGGGGATCCCGTTGTCCGACGACGCCATCGCCATTGACTCCGCCGAGTTCCGCAAGGTCCTCGGCCACTTTCCGACGGGCGTCACCGTGGTGGCCGCCGTCGCCGACGGCAAGCCGGCCGGCCTCGCGGTCGGCTCGTTCTTCTCGGTATCGCTCGACCCGCCGCTGGTCGGGTTCTGCGTCGGTCGCTCCTCGTCGTCGTGGGCGCTCATCAGGGACGCCGGCCACTTCGTGGTCAACGTGCTCGGCGACTCCCAGGACGCGCTGTCGGGCCGGTTCTCGTCGAAGGTCGAGGACAAGTTCGAGGGGCTCGACTGGTCGCCGGCGGTGGCCACGGGCGGTCCGCGTCTCGCCGGTTGCCTGGCTCACATCGACTGCACGCTCGAGAGCATCTACGACGGCGGCGACCACGACATCGTCGTCGGCAGGGTGCAGGCCCTCGGCGTCGACCCCTCCGAGGACGGACCGCTGCTGTTCTTCAAGGGCGCCTACGGCAAGCTGGCTCCTCTGTCGTGACCCGGGGCCCCGCCTCGGCCCACACCTGAACCTGCCCTGTCCGGCGGATCGGAGCACCGTGCCTATCTATGCCCTCGGCCATCAGATCCCCGAGATCCACCCCGACGCGTACGTGCATCCGGACGCAATCGTGATCGGCTCGGTCATGATCGGAGCGCACTCGTCGGTGTGGCCCACGGCCGTGTTGCGCGGCGACGACGGCCACATCTCTGTGGGCGAACGCACGTCGATCCAGGACGGAACGATCGTGCACACCACGTTCTTCCATCCGACGACCATCGGCGACGAGGTCACGATCGGTCACAACGCGCACCTGGAGGGCTGCACGATTCACGACCGGGCGCTCGTCGGTTCGGGGGCCGTCGTGCTCCACGAGGTGGTGGTGGGCGAGGAGGCGGTCGTCGGCGCCAACGCGTTCGTGCCGAACCGCAAGCAGATTCCGCCGCTCGCTCGCGCACTCGGGGTGCCGGTGACGATCACCGAGCACGCGGTCCAGCCCGGCTGGTTCGCGCTCGGGGTGCAGAGCTACGTCGACCGTTCTGCGCGGTATCGCCAGGAGCTGCGCCGCCTCGACTGACGCGTCGTCCGGCCCGTCGTCGGGGCGTGGCCCCTGCTGCTGTTCGTGCGCTCCTCCGAATTGTTACTATCTGGGTAGGATTAATTACGTGCCCGGGCGGCGACCGCCGAGCCGGGCCGACTAGGGAGTTCCCCATGACCGAGATCGACCTGGATCTGAGTCGCTACCAGCTCGGTTGGCACGACGACGTCGACTACGTGTTCAAGCCCCGCCGCGGGCTCGACGAAGCGATCGTGCGCGAGATGTCGGGCATGAAGGGGGAGCCCGAGTGGATGCTGAAGCGTCGGCTCAAGTCGCTGCGCGCCTTCGAGAAGCGCCCGATGCCCAACTGGGGCGGCGACATGTCGCAGATCTACTTCGACGACATCTACTACTACATCAAGCCCACCGACCATCAGGTCGACAGCTGGGACGACCTCCCCGACGCGATCAAGTCGACCTACGAGAAGCTCGGCATCCCCGAGGCCGAGCGCAAGTACCTCGCCGGCGTGACGGCGCAGTTCGAGTCCGAGGTCGTGTTCCACCGCAACCGAGAGGACCTCGAGCAGCTCGGCATCGTCTTCTGCGACATGGACACCGCGCTCCGGGAGTACCCCGAGCTGGTGAAGCAGTACTTCGGGACGGTCATCCCGATCAACGACAACAAGTTCAGCTCGCTCAACACCGCGGTGTGGTCAGGTGGCTCGTTCATCTACGTGCCGCCGGGCGTGAAGGTGCCGATGCCGTTGCAGGCGTACTTCCGCATCAACCAAGAGAACATGGGGCAGTTCGAGCGGACGCTGATCATCGCGGATGAGGGCTCCGAGGTGCACTACATCGAGGGGTGCTCGGCTCCCGTCTACACCTCCGACTCGCTGCACTCCGCCGTGGTCGAGATCGTGATCAAGCCGTCGGCCCGCGTGACGTACACGACCATCCAGAACTGGTCGAACAACGTGTTCAACCTGGTGACCAAGCGCGCCCGCGTCGAGGCCGAGGGGCACATGGAGTGGATCGACGGCAACATCGGCAGCCGCCTGACGATGAAGTACCCGGGCTGCACGCTGGTCGGGCCGAAGGCGTCGGGCGAGGTGCTGTCGGTCGCGTACGCCGGTCCGGGTCAGCACCAGGACACCGGGGCCAAGATGGTCCACGCCGCGCCCGAGACCACCTCGAAGGTGGTGTCGAAGTCGATCTCGAAGGACGGCGGGCGCACGTCGTACCGTGGCCTGGTCCACGTCGACGACGGCGCGTACGGATGCAAGTCGCACGTCCAGTGCGACGCGCTCATCCTCGACGATGATTCGGTGTCCGACACGTACCCCTACATGGAGGTCGGGTCGAAGGACGCCGTCATCGGGCACGAGGCCACCGTGTCGAAGATCGCCGACGAGCAGCTTTTCTACCTGCAGAGCCGCGGTCTCTCCGAGGAGCAGGCCATGTCGATGGTGGTCAACGGGTTCATCGAGCCCATCACCCGCACGCTCCCCATGGAGTACGCCGTCGAATGGTCCCGCCTCATCGAACTCCAGATGGAGGGGAGTGTGGGCTGAGCCCGCGAAGCCCACTCCGTGTGGGGTGGTGTGGTGCTGTCGAACTGGGCCGGATTGCGAACCGATTGGGTATGTGGATCGGCCCAGAACCGGTGTGCGGTGGCGGTGCTGTGGAACTGGGCCGGATTGCGTACCGATTGGGTATGTGGATCGGCCCAGAACCGGTGTGCGGTGGCGGTGCTGTGGAACTGGGCCGGATTGCGTACCGATTGGGTATGTGGATCGGCCCAGAACTGGCGCGGGTGGATGGATCGGCCCAGAACCGGTGGAGGGGTCGTGTGTCAGTCGACGACTTCGAGATCGATCGCCGGCCAGTTGTGGTAGCGGCGCTCGAGCGCTTCGACGACCCGGTCGAAGCGTGTGCGGTCGAGCGCTGAGCCCTCCCGTCGAACGGTGTCGGGGCGAATAGCGATCACCCGGTCGAGCCGCGCCCAGCTCGGCCGGCGCTGCGCGTCCCACGCGCCGGCCCCGACGGGGAAACGCTCGTCTCCCACTTGTTCCGGCGGCCGGCTCGTCAGCGTGACGCCCGCGAGCCGGTCCTCGGCGACGTATCCGAGGATCAGGGTCGGGCGGTCCTTGCCCTGCGTGCGGTCCTCCTGGTGCGGGACCCAGGCCCACACGACCTCTCCGGGGTCGGGGTCGCCGTCGCGTTCGGGCCGGTACCCGACGTCGATCGCGAAGTGCCGGCGCTGCACCGGCGTCGGGGGCCGCGACTCGTTGCGAGGTGGCGTCACGGCCTTCCACCGGCCGCGGCGCGTGAGGGTGCGGATGGCGGCTCCGATGAGCCCACGCTTCGTTGACGTCACCGGTCCAGACTAGGGAAGCCCGGTCGGCCCGCCGTCCAGCCCTCCGTCGTCGGCGAGCACGGCGCGGCCCTTGCCCGACCGCTTGGCCTGGTAGAGCGCTCGATCGGCCTCCGCCAGGAGGTCGTGCGACGAGTGCTCGCCGCGGCTGAGGTGGACGCCGATGCTCATGCCGACGCGAACTGTGGCGCCGAGCGCGACCGCCTCGGTGTCGACGGCAGCGATCAGGCGCCGAGCCAGGTGCACGGCGGCGGTGCCGTCGACGATGTCTTCGGCGACGACGACGAACTCGTCGCCGCCGAGCCGTGCGAGGGTGTCGGAGTTGCGGAGCTGGTGCGACATGCGGCGGCCGACCCATTGGAGCAGCGCGTCGCCTGTGGCGTGGCCGTGCTCGTCGTTGACTGCCTTGAAGCCATCGAGGTCGCAGAACAGCACGGCGAGCAGGGCGTGGTCGCGACTCGCTCGTCGGAGTGCCGAGGCGAGGATGAGTTCGAGGTTGGCCCGGTTCGGCAGCCCGGTGAGCGGGTCGAGCGTCGCGCGGCGAACCATGTCCAGGTTGCTGCGTTGGTGGGCCCGGCGAAGGCGTCGCTCGGTGGTCAGCTCGTCGACCACCACCGCGATCGGGTCGGTCCCCGGCCAGGCCGAGGTGCGGGCCGCGCTCCAGGCCACGTGCCGGGTCGAGCCGAAACTGTCGAGGATGACGGTCGCCGTCGGCTCGACGGTGTCGCCGCGCCGGGCGCGTTCGAGGGCTCGTCCCACAAGCTCGGCGGCGTCGCGTGGCAACAGTTCGTCGACCGTCCGACCGTCGAGTTGGTGGACCTCGGCAGCGAACAGCGTGCCGAACGCGGTGCTCGTCCATCGGATCCGTGCGTCGGCGTCGACGATCGCAACGGCCACCCGCGCTGCGTCGAGCGCGCTCCAGATGCCGTCTGCTCCGGCGGATCGACGCGACGCGCCGGTTTCGCGCATGGGGCTGTCGCGATCGGCCATGCGAGGGCATCGGCCGGGTGCGCGCCGAAGTTGAGCCTTCGCTGGCAGAATGCCCGGATGCCGATGAGGGAAGGCTGCAAGCATTTCGAGAGCCGCACGTACGCCGGTGGCGAGACGGTCCGCAAGTGCGGACTCGATCTCGCGCCCGAGGCGCCGTGGCGCTGCCCGGGCGAATGCCGGTCGTACGAGCCTCGACTCGCGGATGTCAATTGGCAGCACGGCACGCTCATCTCGGCGCCGACACCGCCCGAGCCGACTGGCCTCGGCGACGACCCGTCGATCGGAGCGTTGCTCGATGCCGCCGAGGACATCGTGAACGCGGTCGCAGCCCGCACGCGGGCCGAGGTCGACGCACAGCGCCGACGGACGCAGGGCCGCCCCGACGGTTGGCGTCGCTGGTTCCGCCGCCGCTCGTGACGCGAGCCTGTGCAGAACTGCGCGACGGCACTCCCGTGGGCGCATGGCTGTTCAAGGCGAACCCCGCCGTGTGGGATGTGCTCGGCGCGCTGGAGCGGCACGAGGATCTCGATTCGTGGCGCATGGCGCCGTCGTACCGGGTCGGACTGGTCGCCCCCGGGCATCCGTGCGCGCTCTGGGTGACGGGCCCCCGCTCGGCGCCCTATCGGGCCGGCGTCTGGGCGGTCGGCACGGTCGTATCGGTGCCGTACGACGATGTCGGGGACCCCGACGACCCGTCGTGGTTCGATCGCGGCGCGGCGCGTCAGGTGCGACCGTACGTCAAGGTCGACCTCCGGGTGCTCCCGACGCCGATCGATCGAGACGACCTGCGCGGCGATCCTCGCTTCGCCGGCTCGGAGATCCTCCGGCGCCCTCGAATGGGGAGCCCGGTTGCGATCACGCCCGACGAGTGGACGGCGGTGCGCGATCGATTTCTCGACGGTCCCGCCCCCGAGTAGATTTCTCCTATCCGCGTGGGAGTAATGAGGCGGCCTCCAGCGTTGAACCGGCGGCCGCCCCGACCGTGAAGGAAACCAGACCGCCGTGTTCTCGACCCTGACCTTGCCGTCGCTCGACGCGGCGCTGCCGCCGGTCCCCGACTGGCTGGCGTCGTGCCGTGCCGACGCGCTGCGCCGCCTCCACGATGCCGCGCCGCCGAATTCAGCGGCGGAGGAGTGGCGCTATAGCGATGTCGACGACGTCGAGCTCGAGGGCGTCGCGTTCGGCGCCGGACCCGGCCCGTCCGTTCGTGTCGAGGGCCCGGCGCTCGACGGCGTCACGGTCGGCGCGGCGTCGGGATTCGATGACCCGGCCGGCGGCTCGGTGGCCGAAGCGCTCGCGTCGACGCTCGACGACGGCGACCCGATCAGCCTGGTTTCGCTGGTGGGGCTCTCCGATCCGCTGGTGATCGACGTGGCGCCCGGTCGCACCGTCGCCGAACCGATCCGGGTGACGATCCCCGTGGGCGACGGCATCGGTGCGCACACCGCTGCGGTGGTCGTTCGCGCTGGGGCGAACAGCGACGTCGAAGTTGTGGTGTCGTCCGACGGCGACGACGTCGAGTCGCTCGAGATCGTCCGGATCGTGGTCGATGTGGCCTCGGCAGCACGAGTTCGGATCGCCGAGGTGTGCAACGTGGGCTCGCGGGTCCGGCGGATCAGCAGCGTGGTCGGCCGGGTCGAGCGCGACGCCTCGCTGTCGATCGCCCACGCGGCGCTCGGCGGCGCGGCCACGCGCACCCGATTCGACGCCCGCCTGGTGGGTCGGGGCGCGAGCGGCGACTTGCGAGCGGTGTATCTGGGCACCGGCGACCAACGCCATGACCTACGGACGTTCCAGCGACACGAGGCCCCCGACACGTCGTCGAACCTGGTGTTCAAGGGCGCGCTCGACGGTCGATCTCGTGCGGTGTACACGGGTCTGATTCACGTGGGCCACGACGCACGCGGCACCAACGCGACGCAGAGCAATCGGATCATCAAGCTCTCCGACGACACCTGGGCCGAGTCGGTACCCAACCTCGAGATCCACCACAACGACGTCCGTTGTGCGCACGCGTCGGCCGTTGGCCCGATCGACGAGGATCAGCGCTTCTACCTGGAAAGCCGCGGCGTGCCGCCCGAGGTGGCCGAGCGGCTCGTCGTCGCCGGGTTCTTCGAGGAGGTGCTCGGCGCGTTCGACCGCTCGGGCGAGGGTGGCGCGCTCCGGTCGACGGTGAACGAGCGGCTGGGAGCGGGCGCATGACGGCGCATCGGCTCTGCGCCTTGGACGACCTGATCGATGGTGGCGTGCGCCGCTTCGACGTCGACGGTCACGCCGTCGCCGTGGTGCGCCTCGGCGACGACGTGTTCGCCCTCGGCGATCGATGCACGCACCAGGATGTGTCGCTGTCCGCGGGCGAGGTGGACGAGGACGAGTGCACGTTGGAATGCCCGAAGCACGGCGCCGCGTTCCGGCTCGACAGCGGCGAACCCACGTGCCTGCCGGCGACCCAGCCGGTTCCCGTGTACGAGGTCGCCGTGGTCGACGGCGATGTGATGGTGGAGGTCGGGCGATGAGCGAGCTGGTGATCGAGGGGTTGCGGGCGTCGGTCGGTGATCGCGAGATCCTCCGCGGTGTCGACCTGGTGGTTCGCAGCGGGGAAGTACACGCGATCATGGGGCCGAACGGGTCGGGGAAGTCCACGCTGTCGGGCGTGATCATGGGCCGGCCCGGCTACACCGTCACCGGCGGCTCGGTGCGCCTCGACGGGACCGAACTGCTGGGGCTCGACGTGTGGGAACGCGCGCAGGCCGGCGTGTTCCTCGCCATGCAGTATCCGGTCGAGGTGCCCGGCGTGTCGCTCGGCGAGGTGCTCACCGCCGCGGCGAATGCGGGCGGCCGCGACAGCGGTTCGGTCGCGGAGCTGGTCGCGTCCGAGGCCGATCGCGTCGGGCTCGACCGTTCGTTTCTGCTGCGATCGCTGAACGTCGATTTCTCCGGCGGGGAGAAGAAGCGGAACGAGACGGTCCAGCTGGGGGTGCTTCGGCCGCGGTTCGCGATCCTCGACGAGATCGACTCGGGCCTCGATGTGGATGCGCTCGGCCAGGTTGCTCGTCGCGTCGAGGACGCGACGACGGAGTGGTCGCTCGGCGTCATCGCCGTGACCCACTACAACCGGCTCCTCGAGCAGTTGCACGCCGATGTCGTGCACATCTTCGCCGGCGGCAAGATCCTGCAGTCGGGTGGTCCGGAGCTGGCGACGCAGCTGGAGATCTCCGGCTACGGCGAGTGGGCTCCCGCCGAGCCGAGCGCGGCACCGCTCGAGCCCGACCCGTTCGACCTCTGAGCCGGCCGGACCGAGCTCAGCTCGGCGCGGGCACCAGCACGTAGAAGGTGAGCAACTCGGTCTCGTCGCCGCCGGCGCTGACCTTCAGGTCGTGCGGACCGGGCGCCGGCGTGTGGAACGGGCCGACCTGGATCGCGAACGGCAGTTGCGTGGTCTCTCCGGGGAAGAGGTTGGGGTCGTCGGCGGGGGTCGTGAACTCGACGGTCGCCTCCCACAACAGGTCGGCCGTGATGGCCGACGTGACGCTGAAGCGTACGACGGCGGGTTGACCCCGTTCGTCGGGCGACACCTCGATCAGCCCCGCGACGGTGAACGAGATCGGCGCCTCGGGCTGGGGAACGGCGATGCGCGTGATCCCGCCCGACAGGACGAAGAGCAGGCCATCGCGAATCTGGGCATGGTCGCACAGCAGCGCGGCGGTGACGTGTGGCATCGGTCGGACGCTACCGCCCGGGGTCATCGGCGACGTGGCGCGCATCGACCAGAATGGCCGGGTGCCCGAGCGAAGCCTGCGCCTGAACCGGCCCGACCGTCCCGCGTCGGCGCGACCGGAGACGGATCGATGACCCAGCTCCTGACGCTCGCCGAGATCCGCGAGGCCGAGGCGGCGCTCGACGGTGTCATCCATCGCACGCCGTGCGAACGATCGCACTCGCTCTCGACCCGCCTCGGCCGAGATCTCTGGCTCAAGCCCGAGTACCGCCAGCGCACCGGGTCGTTCAAGATCCGCGGTGCGTACAACCGGCTGCGTGTTCTGCCTACGGGGTCCCACGTCGTCGCCGGGTCGGCCGGCAACCACGCTCAGGGCGTCGCTCTGGCGGCGCAGTGGCTCGGCCACCGGGCCACCATCTTCATGCCCGCGAGCGCGTCGCTGCCCAAGGTCCAGGCGACCCGGGCCTACGGCGCCGAGGTGATCCTCGGCGGCGTGACCGTCGATGACTGCATCGAGGCCGCCGCCGCAATGTGTGGCGCCGAGGGAGCCGTGTTCGTGCCTCCCTTCGACCACCGGGCGATCCTCGCAGGTCAGGCGACGGCGGGCCTCGAGATCCTCGCGGACGTCCCGGACGCATCGACGGTGCTCGTGGCGATCGGCGGCGGTGGCCTCTGCTCCGGCGTCGCAGCGGCGGTCAAGCTCACCCGTCCCGACGTGACGGTCGTGGGCGTGATGGCGCGGGGAGCGGCGTCGATGGGGCTGTCGCTCGCGGCAGGCGAGCCGCGTGAGGTCTCGCCGTTCACGATCGCGGACGGCATTGCGCTCAGGGCGCCGTCGCAGCTGACGCTCGACCACATCGAAGCGTTCGTCGACGAGGTCGTCGCCGTGGGAGACGAGGAGATCACGCAGGCGATGCTGCTGCTGTTGGAGCGCACCAAGGCGGTGGTCGAACCGGCCGGCGCCGCGCCGCTCGCAGCGCTGCTGTCGGGCCAGATCGGGGGCGACGGCCCGGCGGTTGCGCTGCTCGGTGGGGGCAACATCGATGCGCTGCTGCTCGGGAAGCTGCTCGACCACGGCCTGGGTGCGCTTGGGCGCTACCTGCGGGTGCGGGCCGTCATCCCCGATCGCCCCGGGGCGCTGTCGGGGCTGCTGCTCGCAGTTGCCGACATGGGGCTCAACGTGCTCGATGTCGAGCACCATCGATCGGGGATGAGCCTGCCGATCTCGACCGTGGAGGTGCTCGTCGTCGTGGAGACACGCGACCACGAGCACCGCGCCTCGGTGCTGGCGGAGTTGCGCGACCGGGGCTTCGACGCGCAGTTGGTCGAGTGAGCCGCACCGCGTGACTACGGCCGAACTCGATCCGCCGGTCTGGCGCTACCGGCCGGCGCTCGACGGCGTCCGAGCGCTCGCCGTCGCGGCCGTGGTTGCGTTCCACTCGCGACCCTCGCTGTTCTCGGGCGGGTTCATCGGCGTCGACGTGTTCTTCGTGCTGTCGGGCTACCTGATCACCGGGATGCTGTGCGTGGAGCACGCTCGTCGGGCGAGGCCCACCGTCTCCTCGACCGACCTCGACTCGGCAGCGCGTCGCGTGCTCGGCGGCATCGACCTGCGGGGGTTCTGGGCGCGACGAATCCGACGGCTCGTGCCCGCCGTGGTCGTGCTGGTCGCGGTGTGCGCGGTCGCGGCGTGGGCGACCGATTCGGCAAGCCTCCGCGGGCTGGTCGATTCGATCGGTGCGCTCACGTGGACCACGAACTGGGCGGATCGGTGGCTCCGCCTGTCGAGCTACGGGGAGCTCGATCACCGCACCCTGCTCGACCACCTGTGGTCGCTGGCCATCGAGGAGCAGTTCTACCTCGTCTGGCCGCTGGTGCTGGTCGGGCTGCTTCGCTGGGTTCGAAGCGCGCCGGTTCGGCTCGGCGCGGTCCTCGTTCTCGGGGCCGCATCGGTCGCCGCGATGGCCTTCATCGATCCCGCCGACGCCTATACGCGCACCGATGCGCGGGCGTTCGAGTTGCTCGCCGGCGCTGCGGTCGCGCTCGTCGGACGCGACCTGCCGGCGCGGTGGCGGACGCCGGCGGTGGTGGTGTCGGCGGGGGTGCTCACGTCGCTGTGCTTCACCGCGGGGCCGCTCGATTCGTGGATGTATCCGTGGGGGTTCCTCGCTGCGGCGGGGGCAGCCGCGTTCGGCGTCGCGTCGCTGGTCGCGCCGCCGGGCTGGGCGGAGCGGCTGTTCGCGCACCCGGTGCTCGTCGGCATCGGACGTCGCAGCTACGGCATCTACCTGTGGCACATCCCGGTGTTGAACGTGTTGTCGGTGGGCCGAGTGCCGCTGCCCGGGCCGCTGATCTGGTCGCTTCGGGCCGTCGTGCTCGCGGCGCTGGTGGAGCTGTCGTACCGGTTCGTCGAGTCGCCGTTCCGCACCGGCTCGATCGGATTCAGCCCGCCGGTCGTCATCGGTGCGATCGCGTTGGTCGCCCTGTCGATGGTGCCCCTGGTGCAGGGCGCCCGGCGCGACCTCGACGGCAGATGGGAGTCGACGTCGCCGCTGCCTGCTCGCGCGGCCGGGCAACCGAAGGTGCTCCTGGTGGGCGACGACATCGCGGGCCTGCTCGCCTTCGGCTTGGCATCGAGGGACGACCTCGCCGTGTGGAACCTCTTCGACCTGCGCTGCGGGCTGGTCGCCGATGTCGGGCGCCGCGTCGGTGAGCGGACCGAGACCGCAACGGCGTGGTGTCGTCACTGGTCGACCCGTTGGGGCGCCGCGGTGCGTCGCTTCGATCCCGACGTGGTCGTTCTGGGGGCCGGGGCGATTGACAGCCTTGCGCTGGTGCGCAACGGCGCGGTGCTCGAAGGACGCGAGCTCGACGCCGCCTACGCCGCGGCGGCCGCGGCGCAGCTCGAAGCGCTGCGTACCGCAGAGCGGATCGTCGTGGTCGAGGTTGCCGACCCGTCGAAGCTCGTGCCACTCGGCGAACGGCCCATGGCCGAACGCGCTCGCTCCTGGTCGGCCTACAACCGGGCGGTGCGCGCCGCGGTGGCCGACGATCCGCGCGTCTCGGTGCTGAGCGTCACCGGTGACGTGACCGCGACCGACCTCGCCACCGAGGTGGGTCGGCGGCTCGACGTGCCGTAGCTCAGTCGGACTTGTCGATCGCTTGATCGAGCGTGTTCCACGACAGCGTCGCGCACTTGATCCGCACCGGGAACTTCACGACGCCACGGAGTGCGTCGAGGTCGCCCAGGTTGACGTCGTCCGCGTCGGCGTCTGAATCGCCGTGTTCATGGTCGGACTCGTCGTCGCTGTCGCTGTCGCCGAGTTGCTGCTCGTGGATCGACATCATCGACTTGAACGCCTTCATCAGGTGGCGGGCCGTGGCCACCGAGTGGCCCTTCACCGAGCTCGACATCATCGATGCCGATGCCTGGCTGATGGAGCATCCCTGGCCGCCGATCCGGATGTTCTCGATCACGCGCTCGTCGCCCTCGCCGTCACCGAGCTCGAGGTACACGACGATCTCGTCGCCGCACAGCGGGTTGAACCCTTCGGCCCGCACTGCGGGCGGGGTGGGCAGATCGCCACGGTTCCGCGGAGAGCGGTAGTGGTCGAGGATGATCTCGCGGTAGAGATCTTCAAGGCCGGCCATGTGAACTCCTGTCAGCGTGCATGTCGAGCGGTGCTCGGGCGTGGTCAGAGGGCGAAGAACGATTCGGCCTCGGCGAGCGCATCGGCGAGCGCATCGATGTCGGCCTCGTCGTTGTAGAGGTACACCGATGCTCGCGCGGTTGCGCCGACACCCAGGACCTTCATGAGCGGTTTGGCGCAGTGATGCCCAGCCCGCACGCAGACGCCGTGCTGGTCGAGGATCTGCGAGATGTCGTGCGGGTGCACCTCGGCGAGGGCCAGGGAGAACACGCCGCCGCGCATGGCCGGTTCGGACGGGCCGTGCACGGTCAGCCGGTCGCCGAACCGTTCGTGCAGCGTCCGGAGCGCGTACGCCGTGAGGGCGACCTCGTGCTCGCGGATGCGTTCCATCCCGATCGACGACAGGTAGTCGACCGCCGCGCCCAGCCCGACGATCTCGGCGATCGGCGGCGTGCCGGCCTCGAACTTGTGCGGCACCGCCGCGGTCGTGAACCCGTCTTGGGTGACCTGTTCGATCATGCCGCCTCCGCCGAGGAACGGGGGCATGGCATCGAGTAGCTCGCGCCGGCCCCACAGCACGCCGACGCCGGTCGGGCCGCACATCTTGTGGCCGGAGAAGGCGAGGAAGTCGGCGTCGAGTTCGGTGACCGAGGTGGGGAGGTGGGGAACGTATTGGCACGCGTCCACGCAGACCAGCGCACCGGCAGCGTGTGCCGCATCGGCCATCTGTGGCATCGGCGTGATCGTGCCGAGCACGTTCGACATGGCGGAGACGCTCAGCATCTTCGCTCCGTCGAGTAGCACGTCGAGGTTGCTGAGGTCGAGCGTGCCGTCGGGAGCGACGGAGATCCAGCGCAGCTCGATCCCGCGCTCTGCCGCCAGGATCTGCCACGGCACGATGTTGGCGTGGTGCTCCATCTGGCTGAGCACCACAGCGTCGCCCTCCGCGAGGTTCGCACGACCCCATGACCAGGCCACCAGGTTGAGCGCTTCGGTGGCGTTCTTCGTGAACACGATCTCGTCGGCCGATGGGGCACCGATGAAGCGGGCCACCCGGCGGCGGGCGTTCTCCATGGCATTCGTCGACGCCTCGGCGAGCGCGTACACACCGCGGGCGACGTTGGCGTTGGTGTGCTCGTAGTAGTCGCGCAGCGCGTCGATGACGACCGACGGCTTCTGCGAGGTTGCGGCCGAGTCGAGGTAGACCAGCGGCGAGTCGCCGTGGTGTGCGAGCAGGGGGAAGTCGGCGCGGATGGCGCGGGGGTCGAGGGCGGCGGTCACGCGGCGCTCCGAAGCCATTCCGTGAAACCGTGGTGCTCGACCTGTTCGGCCAACTCCATGCCGCCCGATGCGACGATCGCTCCATCGACGAGGATGTGGACCACGTCGGGTTCCAGGTGGTCGAGCAGGCGTTGGTAGTGCGTGATCACGAGCGTGCCCATCGTCGGGCGAGCCGAGCGCACCTCGTTGACGCCCTGTGCGACGAGGCGCAGCGCATCGATGTCGAGTCCCGAATCGGTCTCGTCGAGGATTGCCAGGTCGGGTTCGAGCATCGCCATCTGCAGGATCTCGTTGCGCTTCTTCTCGCCGCCCGAGAACCCCTCGTTGAGGTAGCGATCGGCGAACGCTGGGTCCATCCCGAGGCGTTCCATCCATTCCATCATCGCGAGCCGCACCTCGAGGATCGACATGTCCTCGATGTTGCGTCGGCGACCCATCGCCTGGCGGAGAAACTGACGGACGGGAACGCCGGCCACCTCTTGGGGGTACTGGAAGGCCAGGAACATGCCGGCTCGTGCGCGTTCGTCGACGGCCCAGTCCCCGATGTCGTCGCCGTGCAGCCGGAGGGCGCCGCTGGTGACGACGTACTCGGGGCTCCCCATCAGTGTGGACGCGAGCGTGGTCTTGCCCGATCCGTTGGGGCCCATGATCGCGTGGACCTCGCCCTCGCGGATCGTCAGCGTCAGGCCGCGCAGGATCTCTCGATCGGCATCGGACGCTGCGACCGCGTGTAGGTCGTCGACCTCGAAAAGCGGCGCATGCATGGGCGCGAGTGTATTTCGCCTACGCGCGTAGTGGAAATAGCGGTGAGCGCCGGTCGAACGCGGGTCGAGCGCTCAGCCTCGGTCGCCGAGCCACGAGTGGATGACCGAGAGCGGTGTCTGTTCGGGTTCCGGCGGGAGGTCGCCGCCGAACACATCGGCGAGCAGGGTGTGGACCACGGGATGAAGACGCTCGTCGACGAAGCGCCGCCACGCGGCCTCAGTCTCCCAGACGTCGACATACCGCAACCCGTCGTCGCGCTCCACGACGAGGTGAACGACGAGCCCGTCTGGTACTTCGCTGCCGAGTCCTTCGACGATGCGCTGGTAGAACGCCGCGTCGATCGGCACATCCTGGGTGAACGCGTAGGTCATTCCGTGCTCCTCATTGATCCGAATGGGGTTCGTATGAAAGAATGCTCCGCGTGCCTGGCGATGTCAACGCAACCCAGGGCGCCCGGCGCGGCTACGACAGCTCTCGGCGCCGCGACGGCTCCCAGGAGACGCGCCGGCGGATCCTCGAGGCGGCGAGGGTGTTGCTGATCGAGCACGGCTACCACGCAACGTCGGTCGCCGAGATCGCGCGAGCCGCCGAGGTGCACATCGACACCGTGTACCGGCTCGTGGGTCGCAAGCCGGTACTCCTACGAGAACTCGTGGAACAGTCCATCTCCGGCACCGATCAGGCGGCTGTGGCAGAGGAACGCGCGGACGTCATGGCCGTCATGGCTGCGGAAGACGCTCGATCGAAAATCGTGCTCTACGCCCGGGCGACGCGCCGGGTGCAAGAGCGTCTCGCTCCGTTGTTCGCGTCGCTGCGCGACGCGGCGGTCATCGATTCCGAGGCCGAGAGTGTGTGGAGGGAGATCAGCGAACGCCGAGCACAGAACATGCGGCGCTTCGTCGAGGACATCGAGGCAGTGGGAGGGCTGCGCGGCGACCTCGACGTCGAGGTCGCCGCGGACGCCGTGTGGGCGACGAACGGCTCGGAGCTCTACCTCTTGCTCACGGATCGGCGAGGCTGGACCCCTGATCGCTACGAGGCCTGGCTGGCCGACCTCTGGTCTCGGTACCTCCTGGCGCCGGACTGAGCCTCGGGTGCAGTGATGCGGTCGCAGCGAGCCGGCGGCCGCCGGCTCAGCCGGCTTCGGTGTGGGCCGGATCGGGCTGAGCCGCAGGAGCGGGCGCCGCACCGCTCGATTCGGCGGCGTCGTCGGCCGGCCGGTCCGGAGCCGGAGCGGACGCCGGAGCGGACGCCGGGCTCGGCGTGAGTGCGGCGGGTGTGCCTCCGCCACGCACCATCTGCGTGAGCGCTGCCGCGAGCGCCTCGAACGGTCCGCCGCCGCCACCCGCCACGAGCACGTCGGGCATCACCTTCACGTCGCCGCGGGCGATCGCGTCGACGATGTTGACCGCCGCTGTTGCCGCCTCGCCGAGCGCGGCGCGTTGCGCCTCGAAGCCCTCCGCCCGGGCGAGACCCTGGGCTCGGAGGGCGTCGGCCTCACCGGAGCCGATCGAGCGGATGCGTTCGCCCTCGGCGCTGCCGAGCGCCCGGACCGCCTCGGCCTCGCCCTTGGCCTGCGCGACGCGGGCGGCCGCCTGGTTCTCCTCGATCGTGATGCCGACCTGCGAGGAGGCGAGCTGCGACTGCATGTCTGCGGTGCCGCGGGCCTTCTCCATGTCGATGCGGGCGAGCTCGGCGCGCTGCTGCTCCTCGAATGTCGCCTTCTCCTGATTGGCGATCTCTCGGGTCGTCAGCACCTTGACCATCTCGTCGGGGAACTGCACATCCTGGATGTACACGCCGCGGGTTTCGACCTGATACGAGTTGAGGTATTCGGTGATCGCCTCGAGGGCCTTGGACTGCACCTCGTGTCGGGTCTCGATGAACTTGATGGCCTCGAGTCGCTGGAGCGTGTTGCGGAAGTGGTTGCCCACGGCCGACTGCAGCACCTCGTTGACCAGGTTCATCATGGTGCCCACCATCGAGATGACCTTGGGTGCCCGCGTGTCGGGCACGTGGATCTGCACCTGCAGGTCGATGGTGAAGATGAAGCCCTCGCGGCTCTTGCCCTCGATCGGGGAGAGGTGGGCGTCGAGGTTGTGTGCCTGCGAGCTCGCGTTGGCCCAGTTGAGCGTGATGATCGACGTCGGCACGATCTCGGCGGCGTAGCAGCGCGGGTTGATCGGGTACTTGCCTGTTCGCAGCGGCTCGCGCCAGATCCCTCGGTGGCCGGGCGCCACGATGGAGCCGAACTTGAACTCCTGGCCCGAGGTGTCGATGGTCGGCAGGCCCACGAAGCTCTTGACTACGGCCACCTGACCCTGGTTGACCACGAGCATCGGCACGAGCTCGACCCGCACCAGGAACGGGTTCAGCAGGTAGGCGCCGTAGAGCAGTGGGTCGTGCTGCAGGCCGATGCGTCCGCCGTGGTCGAGGAACCGTTGGAAGTCCTGGTAGTTGTTGTGCGCCGAGTTCTGGCTGGCGAGCAACTGCTCGACGACCTCGGCATCGCTGGCCCCGGCCTGTTCGGCGGTGAGGATGTCGCCGTAGCCGCCGAGGCGGGAAGCGATGTCGCCCTTGTCGAGGGGGAGCCCCTCGAGCGCCGTCACGATGCCGACGTAGTCGGAGTTGCCCTGCGGCGCGATCACGGTGACGGAGAGCTGGGCCGGTTCCAGGCCGAACGCGCTCGGCGTGAGGCGGCCGTGCTTGGCGAGGTTCACCAGATCGGGCGTGGTCGGCATGCCGTACACGCGGTTGGGGGTGAGCACGATGAACGCGGCGGGGTGCAGGGGCAGGAGGCTGCCCGGTGTGAGGACCGGGCGCTGCACGCCCTTCTGGCCGCCGTTGGCGATGAAGTTGCGGACGTCGCTGAAGTTGCCGAGCACCTCGTTGTAGATGGCCGACTTCGCGCCGACGGGCAGCGCCTCGCCGACCTGTGCGATCACCACGCCGATCTCGCCGGCCGGTACCTGCACCCATGGGTGCTTCGAGACGATGAAGACCGGCCAGAGCTTGAAACGCAGGCCGGGCATGAGCAGGTCGGCCTGATAGCCGGCCTCGCCGTTGAAAGCGATGATGTCGTCGTCGGAGAGACGGCGAATCGAGAATCGCTTGGTCACCAATCCGACCTCGGTCGGCCCGATGAGCACGAGCGATCGAAGAACGACAAAGGCGACGATCGCGAGTGCGATCAGAGCAATGAGCAGGGTTGTAGCCACGCGCTCAGTCAACACCCTGGGCGTGCGCATTGCACTGATTTGGCGATTCGCGATTTCGGCCCGCCGGGCCACGGCCGATTGCCGGTCGCGACGGCCTTTCGACACCGCGTCGCTCGTACACTCGGCGCATGTCCGACGAGAAGCTGAAGCCCGTTCCCGCAACCGACGAGGAGTGGCGATCGCGGCTCACCCCCGAGCAGTTCCAGGTGTTGCGCGAGGCCGGAACCGAACGTGCCTTCGCCGGAGCGCTCGTCGACAACGAAGACGACGGCATGTACCGCTGTGCGGCGTGCGGCCAGCCGCTGTTCGATTCCTCGACCAAGTTCCACAGCGGTTCGGGATGGCCGAGCTTCACCTCGGCGATCGGCGACGATTCGGTGTCGCTGGTGCGAGACGTCTCGCACGGCATGGTCCGCACCGAGGTGCGCTGCGGTCGGTGCGACTCGCACCTCGGCCACGTGTTCGACGACGGCCCGCGAGCCGCGGGCGGGCTGCGGTATTGCATGAACAGCGTCGCCCTCGACCTCGACGCCGAGGCGCAGTCCGGCGACTGAACGCGCGGCGCCCCGGGCGCCCCGGTTCGGCTTCGGTTCGGCAATCCAGGCTCAGCGGTGCACATGTGCACCGCTGAGCCTGGATTGGCGCGCCAGCGGGCTTGGATCAAGGCGCGGCGGCGTCGCCCGCACGATGGTCACCAGCCGCGGGCGACCCATTCGTCGAGGCCGGGCCGCTCGGCGGCGATGGTCGTGTCGGTGCCGTGCCCGGGCATCACGATCGTGTCGGCATCGAGGGAGGCGAACAGCCGCCGCTCGATCGACTCGATGATCGTCGCGAAGTCGCCCCCGGGGAACTTTGTGGCGCCGGGCCCTCCGGGGAACAGCGTGTCGCCGCTGAACAGCAGCGGCTTGCCTTCGACCCGGAAGCACATGGACCCCGGCGTGTGCCCCGGCGTGTGAATCGTGCGGAGGCGGAGGCGACCCACCTCGATCACGGTGTCGTGCTCGATCACCTCGTCGTAGGCGGGCAGGTCCGCCGCGTCTTCGGCCGTCACGCCCACCGAGTAGCCGGCGTCGCGCATTTCGGGGATCGCCTGGATGTGGTCCCAGTGCCCGTGCGTCTCGAGCACGCGGCGCACGCCGAGTCGGCGGGCGAGCGCGAGGAGCTTGTCGTGCTCGTTCGCCGCGTCGATCAGCACGGCCTCGCCGGTGGCCCGGCAGCGCAGCACGAACACGTTGTTGTCGACGGGCCCGACGACGAGGCGGTGGATCTCCAGCTCGGTGTCGGCGTGGTGCAGCGTGTCCATGCCGGTCATCCTCGCGCCGTGAGCGCCCTCTAGGCTCGGCGCATGAACGCGAACCTCTACAACCTCCTGTTGGCGATCCACATCATCGCCGTCGCGCTGTGGCTGGGCGCCAACTTCTCGATGGGCGTTGCCGCGAACCGGTCGGTGGGCGCGTCGAACGAGATCAACGCGTGGTGGGCGGGCGTGCAGGGCCTGATGGGCCGCACCATGAAGAACGCGGCGTTCGCGCTGCTGTTGCTCACCGGTATCGGCATGGTTCTCGGGAGCGACGAGTCGACCAAGTTCAGCGCCCCGTTCGTGTCGATCGGGTTCCTGGTGGTGATCGTCGGTGGTGCGCTCGGCGGCATGGTGTTCGCTCCGGGGGCCCGTAAGGCTGCCGAGTCGTTCCAGTCGGGCGACGCGGCGGCCGGCAAGGCGCAGGTCGACAAGATGGGCATGATCGGCATGGCCGAGTCGCTGGCCGTGGTCGTCACGATCCTGTTCATGGTGTTCAAGTGGGGCGGCCTCGGCGGCTGACGCTCGCGGGGGTGCCGCTCAGCGTTCGAGGGATACCACCTCGAACCCGAGCGACATCGCGACCGGGATCTGCGCCGGGTCGAATGTGATGTAGCGAACCGGTCTCGGTAGGCGGTCGGCCGCAGCGAGGTGCAATGCGTCAACGGTGCGCAGCGGTTGTGTCCGGCCGAGTTCGGCGGCGCGATCCAGGCAGCGCTGGTCGAGCGGCACCACGTGCATGCGCTCCCAGTCGTCGCGGACCGCCCTCCGCAGTTCGTCCGTACGTTGCGGGTCGTCGCCGATCTGGTCGATCACCATGAGGGATTCGCTGAGAGCGAGGGCCGAGGCGCACCAGTCGTGGTCCTCGGCCATGGCGTCGAGCGCGACCCGCCGAAACGGCCCGTCGAGGTATCGGGCGAGCAATGCGGTGGTGTCGAGAGCGAGGGTCATGATCGTTCAGGCGTTGCTCATCGCCCGCGGACCTCGCGCAGCAGCTGATCGAGGCGCGTCCCGGCCCATATCGGCAGCGCGATTGTGGGTTGAGGGCGATCTGGCCGGCTTGGCGCCGTCACGAGGCCGCGCGCGACGAGGTCGTCGAGGGTCGGTTGGTCGGCGACCGCCTCGATGGGGCCGAGTTGCGCGATCGGCCGTCCCCCAACCGTGACGATGACGCGCTCGCCGTTGCCGGCGCGCCGGACGGCTGCGGCGAGATCGCCGCGGAGTTCGCGAATCCCGATCGAGCTCATGCGCCAGAACCTACTGGCTGACGCGGCTATGTGTACGCATGGGTACACATAGCCGGTTGCGGCGCCCGGGACTGCTGAGCAAGCTGTCGCCATGAACTTTGCGTTTTCGGAAGAACAGGAAGAGCTGCGCAAGGTCGTTCGGGATTTCCTGAACGCCAAGAGCAGCGAGGCGACCGTGCGTGAACTCATGGAGACCGACGACGGCTACGACGCCGCGGTGTGGTCCCAGATGGGCGAGCAGATGGGCCTGCAGGGCCTCATCATCCCCGAAGAGTTCGGCGGTTCGGGATACAGCTACATCGAGTTGATCGTCGTGCTCGAGGAGATGGGCCGCCGCCTGCTGTGCGCCCCCTACTTCTCGACCGTGGCGCTCGCCGCCAACACGCTGATGCACTCCGGCGACGACGCGGCGAAGGCCGCGTACCTGCCGGGCATCGCCTCGGGCGAGACGATCGCAACCCTCGCGTTCACCGAGGCCAACGGCCGGTGGGACGAGGCGGGCATCACCGTGGAGGCCACGGGTGCCGGCGACTCGTGGACGATCTCGGGCGAGAAGATGTACGTGCTCGACGGCCACATCGCATCGCTCATCCTCGTGGCGGCCCGCACCGCCGGCGGCGTGTCGCTGTTCGCTGTCGACGGCTCGGCTGCGGGCGTGACCCGCGAGCTCCTCTCGACGATGGACCAGACGCGCAAGCAGGCCCGCGTCACGTTCGACTCGACCCCGGCCACGCTGATCGGTGCCGAGGGCGGTGGTTGGGACGTGCTCAGCCGGGTGCTCGACCTCGCCGCGGTCGCCCTCGCCGCCGAGCAGGTCGGCGGCGCGCAGGAGTGTCTCGAGATGGCCGTGCAGTACGCCAAGGATCGCGTGCAGTTCGGCCGGCCGATCGGCTCGTTCCAGGCGATCAAGCACAAGTGCGCCGACATGCTGCTCGAGGTCGAGTCGGCCAAGTCGGCGGCCTACTACGCGGGCTGGTGCGCGGCGGAGCTGAACGACGAGCTGCCGTCGGTCGCGTGCCTCGCCAAGAGCTACTGCTCGGAGGCGTACTTCCACACCACCGCCGAGAACATCCAGATCCACGGCGGCATCGGCTTCACCTGGGAGCACCCCGCGCACCTGTACTTCAAGCGTGCGAAGAGCTCGGAGCTGCTGTTCGGCGACCCGACCTATCACCGCGAGCTGCTGGCGCAGCGAATCGGTCTGTGACGCACGCGGGGCGTGCCGGCCGACCCGGAAGGGCGGTCGGTGCGCCCCGTTGCGCGTCCGGGTTCGGGCGCGCCTACGCCGCGTTGCTGCAGCCCGGCGGGTCCGACGGTCGCGGCGGGTCGCTCGGCTCGCTCGGGTCTTCGAGCTGACCAAGGTGCACCTCGGCCCGCCGCTCGTCACCGGCGAATGACCAGGCGGCCAACGCGGCAGCGAAGCCCATGACGGCCACCCAGAGCCACATGACCATCGCCGAGTCGCGGCGATACAGGATCGGCGACACGAGCGCGCACACCATCGACCCGACCGCGTACGTGGCCTCGTACGCGCCCTGACCGGCCCCGGTCAGCCCGACCGGCACGGTTCCGCCCGCGACGGCGGACTGCCCCGCGGTGTAGACCACCGAGAACAACAGCGCGACCGCGGCGCCCAGCGCGGCCACCCAGCCGAGGTGCCGCGTGAGCCCGAACCCGGCGATGAACGGGCTTCCGGCCACGAGCGCGACGGCCCCCGCCCGCACCGGCCCGACGTGGTCGACGAGGCGTCCGGCGAACGGCATGGCGATCACCAGCGGGACGAACAGGGCGATCATCACCAACGTCAGCTCGTTGTCGGTGCCGCCGAGGTCCTTGAGGAAACGCGACGCGACGGCATCGAAGGTGCCGATCATCGCGGCGAACCCGAGCCCGATCACGATGCCGGCGCGGGCGAGCGGCAGGCGGAAGACACGCCGCATCTCGGCGCCGGAGGCATGGTGCTCGCAGATGTCGGGTTCAGGCACGAGCGTCGCTATCGGGCCGACGGCTGCCAACAGGATCGCCAGCACCAGGAACGGCGTGTTCGGCGAATCGAAGGCCTGCTCGAGTTGCTTCGCGATCGGCAGGCCCAGCAGGAACCCGCCGATGTCGGCCGCGCCGGCCATCGAGATCGCCTTGCCCGGGTTGTGCGGGTCTTGCGCGAGGATCGCCCGCCGGGCCGACGGGATGAACGTGCCCGAGCCGAGCCCCACGAGCATGCGGGCCACGGCGAATTCCCACAGCGTCGACCCGAGCCAGAACCAGATCATGCCGGCCGCCGCGGTCGCGAGCCCGAACCAGAGCAGGCGGCGGGTGTGGCCCCGGTCGGCGAAGCGGGCGAGCCCGAGTTGTCCGACGAGCGCGGCGGGGAACGCCGACGCGGCGATGAGCCCGAGCCCGGCCTCCTTAAATCCGAAGATTGGCGGGAACCGGTACTTGTCCTGCAGGTCGGCCAACAGGCCGAACACGGCTCCGTAGCCCATGGCTTCGACGCAGATCGCGAGGAGCAGGGACGCGTTGCGGCGGGCAGCCATTGGCCGAACACACTATCCCGACGGGCTCGGCACGCTCGGTAGGGTGGCTGGGTGATTTGGCTGTTCACCGCGCTGAGCGTGGTCGTATCGTTCGTGATCGCCGCGGTGACGGTCGGCTGGGTCGTCGAGCGTCAAGCCTCCCGGGCGCGGGTCGCGGTGTACGACCTGGACGCCGCGGTGCACTACGTGGCGGATCGCCTGTCGGAGTCGACCACCGCCGAGCTGAGCTACGACGACGTGGCCGACGTGCTCGGATGGCACCTCGACGAGCTGCGCGAACGCGGCGTCGCGTCGTTCCGTTCCGACGAGGCGCCGGGCGACGCGCTGGTCGTGGTCGACGAGGCAGAGCCGGTCGCCCGCATCTTGGCGCGGATCGACGGAACCGACCGGGCGAACACCCTGACCGACGACCGTGTCGTCGAGATCCTGGAGACCCACGACGGGTACCTGCGCTCGATCGGGGCGGTCGGGCCCGCCGTGGGTGGGGACCCCGCCACGCCCGAGCCGTAGGATGCCCCCATGGATCGCCCATCGAAGTTCGAGCACAACCGATTTGTCGGCGACAAGCGGACCCAGGTCGTCTACGACGTCGACGAGCTCTCCGACGAGCACGCGCCCCTGATCGACGAACTGCTCGCCGCCGAGACCTTCCTGTGCTTCGGCCCCGACACGCTCGCGGAAGCCCGCAACCGCGGGTACCGACTCTTCCGGGCGCAGCGCGCCGCCTCCTGAGCACGGGCGACACGCCGTGACCGGTCCGCCGTCGATGGATTACCGGTTCGAGTCGGCGGGTCTCGTGCTGTCGGGTCATCTCGCCGAACCCCCGGCGGGCCCGGCCCAGGTGCCCGGTCTGGTGCTGTGCCACGGGTTCCCGGTGCGGGGCCGTGAATCGCCGGCGTCGGGCCAGTCGTTCCCCGAACTCGCGGATCGCATCGCGACCGAGATGGGCTGGCTCGTGCTGACCATGAACTTCCGCGGCTGCGGCCATGCGGAGGGCGACTTCTCGATGCGCGGGTGGCTCGACGACATCGGCGCCGCCGTCATGCATCTGCGCGACCTGGGCGTGGCCGACGTCTGGCTCGCCGGGTACGGCACCGGCGGAGCGATGTGTCTGTGCGCCGCGGCGCGGGACAGCTCGATCCGCGGCGTCGCGGCGATGGCGGCGCCGGCCGACTTCGACGACTGGGCGAGAAACCCTCGCCGCCTGCTGCAACACGCCCGCCAGGTAGGCGTGATCCGCCACGAGTGGTTCCCCCGCAGCTTCGAGGAATGGGCCGACGAGTTCCGTGCGCACACGGCGGTCGCCGCGGCCACCGACGTTGCCCCGAGGCCGCTGCTCGTGCTCCACGGCGACACCGACGATCTGGTGCCCAACTTCGACGCCCGCGTGATCGCCGATGCGCACGGCGACGCCGAACTCCGGATCATCTCGGGCGGCGGGCACGAGCTTCGCCACGACCCGCGCGCCGTGGCGGTCCTGCTCGGTTGGCTCGCCCGCCAGCACGACGGCGACCCGCTGGTCCGGTACCTGCCACCGGCCTGAGCCGAGGCGAAGTGCCCACTCCCGGAGCGAGCGCCGGGGGAGTAGCTTTTGCAGGTCTGACGACGCGCCGCGCTCGCTGGCACACCGTCCGCTGGGATCCGCCTGATGACCATTCCTCTTCGACTCGACCCACGGGGGTCCCTCGCATCCGGCCGGGCCGGCCGGACCGACCGGTCCGGCGCGTCGCTCGGCCGTCAGGTGACCACGGTCGCGGTCGTGCTCGGCGGCGGGTTACTGCTCGGTGCGATGTCGCGGCAGCTCGCGCTGGCGGCGCTGATCGTCGCCGTCGTGATCGGCGTTGCGTTCATCCGCTCGTTGCTCGCCCATCCCGAGCTGCTGGTGAACATCGCCGTGTATTCCATGTGGTTCGACTCGGTCGGCGTCGGCTCGTTCCGGGTCGGTCGCGCGATCGCCGTGCTCGTCGCCGTCGTGATGGTGTTACGGCTCGCGTTGACCAACTGGCGTCCTCCGGCGCTCGATCGCCGCGCCTGGCTGCCGATCGCGGTGTTCGTCGGGTGGGCGCTCGCGTCGGGCCTGTGGGCCGACAAGATCGGATCGTGGGCCGTCGGCATCGGGGAGCTGTCCCTCGGCGTCGTCTTCGGCATCATCTACCTCTATTTCCTCGACAGCGAGGCCCAGTTGGCGAAAGCCTTCAAGGTCTTCGTGTGGCTTGGCGTGCCGCTGTCGATCGTGGGGTACGTGGCCTTCGAGCGGTACGACGACCTGGTGAAGGAGGCGGGTGTCGAGGACCGCGTGGTCGGCTTCACCGGCAACGCGAACGCCCTCGCCGCCCTCTACATGGCCACGATCCCGCTGGCCGTGGTCTTCTTCCGGCGCTCGACCCGTCGGATCGAGCAGGCGGGGTACCTCGTGGTGATCGCCGCGATGTTCGTCGGTCTCGTCTCGACCGGATCGCGGGCCGGGTTGCTCCTGCTCGGCGCGATCCTCATGTACGTCTTCGTCACCTCGCCGGGCTTCACCCGGCGCGAGCGGGTGTGGACCGGGTTGGCCGGGTTCTTCGTGACGCTCATCGCGTTCCTCATCGCCGGCGCGCTGAATCCCGAGCGGTATTCGCTGTCGGGATTTCTCGGCCCGGGCGGCGCCGGCCGCGAGGACTTCTGGAACGCTGCGGTCAAGACGTTCGGGTCGCATCCGATCCAGGGCTCGGGCATGGGCGTGTTCCGCAACAACATGTTCGACATCCTCTCGAAGGTGTCGGGTGGATCGCTCGATCCCACCCGCAGCCCGATCAACCGGAACAAGGGCCACCTCGAGGCGCACAACATGTACCTCACGCTGCTCCTCGACCTGGGAATCGTCGGCATGATGGCGTGGGTCGGCATGTACGTGTCGGTGCTGCGCAACCTCTGGGGGCAACGCAACTCGGTGTATCGCGACTGGGTCTGGGCATTCGGAGGAATCCACCTGAGCGTGCTGATCACGGCGATGTTCGCGTCGGACTACAACACGAAATTCCAGTGGACCGTGATCGGGTTCTCCGGAGCGGCGTATGGCCGGACGGTGGTGCGCCACGACGTTGACGGCCGGCTGGAGACTGCGCGGGCGACCGGGCAACTTCGCCATCGCGTCCCGTTCATGCGCCTCGCATCGCTCGTCGCGCTCGTTGCGTTCGTCGTGACGGCGACGAGCTTCGCAGTGTTCGGCTCGACCCGCCACGTCGCGACCGCCGAGGTGTTCGCGGTGCAATTCGAGAAGGTGACCACCAGCAAGGGCATGCCGCTCGACGACTCTCGAATCCAGCTGATCCTGAACCTCGTCCGGTCCGACCTTTACACGAGCGAGGTCGCCGCGCAGGCCGATCTGTCGATGCCGATCTCGGAGCTGCGGGACCGTATCGACGCCACCCGCCTCAAGTTCTCGGCGGTGGTGCAGATCTCGGTGTCGCTCGACAGCGAGGCCGACGCCCGGCGTGCGTCGATGGTCCTGGTGTCGTCACTCGACAGCGTGTTCGAGAAGGCCCGCGCCAACATGGCGGCGGCCGACGGGACCGACACCCGCGATCTGATGCCCGATGTCCCCTCCGGGTATGTGGGCCCGCTGTACATGCGGTTCGAGAACCACCCCGAGGTCACCACGATTCCGCCGCGAACCATCGTCAACGGGCTCGTCGGTGCGCTCGTCGCGGTGTTCGGCCTGGTCTGTTGGACCGCGGCCCGCCAGGACGGCCGAGCGCTCTCGACGGCCGAGGGCATGGAGGTTCGTCTCGGCTCGGTTCCGATTATCGGACGACTCGGACGACTCCCGCTCTCACCTCTCGCCTGGCAGCGACGGCGGGCGGCGCGGGCCGCATCGACCGCGTTCGCGGACACCGTCATGGCTCGCACGCCGGTGCCGGCCGACGGGTCGGCGCCCGTGGTCGGAATGAGCGCGGATGGCATCGACCGCCTGCGTGCCGATGCGGTGCTGTCGTTGCTCGGCGGGCTGATCGATACCTCCGACCGCCCGGTCGTGTTCGTCGATCTCGCCGGCGATGTCGGACCGCGGCTGGGCCTGCGTGGTCGCCCCGGCGTGGGCGAGGTGGTGCACGGCCGCGAGACCCTCGACGCGGTGCTCGTGTCGGTGCCGTGCGATCGGCTGCCGCGCTCGGTCCGATCCCGGCCGGATGGCCCGCGAACGGGCGACGGCTCGGATCCTGAAACCGAGCCCGGCTCGTTCCGTGCGCTCCCGGCCGGTCAGCTGGCCGTGCGCGACGCCGAGGCCGAGGCGCTCGGCGGTGTGATCGAGTCGCTGCGTTCCGCCTCGACCGTCGTGGTCGACTTCGGCGACATCGAGGGCCGGGCGGGCATCGGCGAGGCGCTACGCGAATGCGACCTCGTCGGCGTCGTCGTGCTCGACGGGTGGACCGAGGTCGTTCCCACCTCGGCGATCGCCGGACGTGCCCGAGCGGCGGGCGCCGAGGTCGGCGTGCTCGTCATCGACAACGGCAACTGACCGGGCGCTCCGGCACGGTCAGTCAGGTTCGCTCCGGCACGGCCGGTCAGGTGGGTTCGCCGCCCGCCGGGCCCACGGGCGTGTACGCGAATCGCCGCTTGAGCCGCAGCCATGGCTGCTCCCAGACGACCCAGGTGACGCGAGCGATCAGCAGCGAAAGCCCGCCCGCGACCGCCAGGTTCACGAAGCTGTCGAACAGCGTCACGGGCGATCCGCCGATCGACAACTTCCCGCCCGAGCGTTCCTTCATCGCGGCGGCGATCGGGAAGTGGAACAGGTAGATCGCGTACGAGTACTTGCCGAGCGTCAGGTTGAGGCGGCTGTTGGTGAAGCGCGTGGCCCAGGGCGACAGGCGGTCGGTGTAGGCGCCGAGCACGTAGAGCAGAAACGCGACCGACACGAACGTGAGCCCCGGGCCGTAGACCAGCTTCGGGATGACCTCGGAGGCGTCGCCTTCGAGCGTGATGGTCGGAAGCCACGCGAACGCGACGAGCGCCAACCATCGACGCCGACCGAGCGCCCGCCGCGCGGGCTCGAGGCGCTGGCGCACGACGGCGTCGCGCACGTACAGCGCTCCGATAGCGCCGATCACGAGCGAGTCGATCCGGGTGAAGGTGTATTCGCGTGCCTGCCACTCGGGCGTCAGCGCGCCGGCGTACACGAGCCCGGTGCGCAGCAGGAACGTCGCCACGACGATGCCGCTGAACGCTCGGAATCGCCAGGACGCCGGGATGGCAGCGACCACGAGCGGCCAGAACAGATAGAACTGCTCCTCGATCGCGAGCGACCACAGGTGGCCCAGCCCGGGAAGTGAGCGCGGGCCCTGCGCCAGCACGAAGTTCTGGAGGTAGACCCACACGGTCCACAGTCCGCTCGGCCCGTCGGCGAGCGCCCGGAGGTCGGTGACGCCGCCCATCTTGTCGGGCAACAGCGACGCGGTGGGCGCCACCACGAAGAGCATGAGCGCAACGAACAGGTAGTACAGCGGGAGGATGCGCACCGCTCGTCGGGCGTAGAAGTTGGCGAAGAAGCCGGGTTGGTCGCGGGTTTCGACGAGGATGCCGGTGATCAGGAACCCGGACAGCACGAAGAACAGGTCGACGCCGCGCTCGCCGACGATCCCCCACGACTGGGTCGAGTCGAAGGTGTGAAACACGAGGGTCAACAGGATGGCGACGCCGCGGACCCCGTCGAGTGCCGCGACGCGAGGCAGCGCCGCACCGTCCTCGGTGGTCTGAAGGGTCGAACTCACAGTCGGCCACTCTACGGCCGAGTCGCGCTCCCGGAGTCGACCCGCTTGGTGGGCGACCGGGGCGTCGCCGGCCCGGTCGCCGGTGTCCGCGTGGTCATCGACGCCACGGTGGCTCGTCGTCGGTGGCGATGCCGAGGTCGGCGATCGCTCGGGCCAGGACCTTCCGCTTGATGGTCCCGTTCTTGGCGAGTTCGCCGAGCACCGACACGACCAGGCCCGCCGCATCGATCTCGAAGAACCGCCGGAGCGCCTCGCGGGTGTCGGAGCGGCCGAACCCGTCGGTTCCGAGCGATGTGTACGGCCGGGGCACCCAGCGAGCAACCTGGTCGGGCACCGCCCGCACGAAGTCGGTCACGGCGACCACCGGTCCGGCGCCGGCGGCGAGCAGCGAGGTGACTCGCGGCGTGCGGGGCGTCTCGGCGGGATGCAGCAGGTTCCACCGCTCCACCTGCATGGCGTCGTCGCGCAGCGCCTTGTACGAGGTCGCGCTCCACAGGTCGACCCCGACGCCGAAGCGTTCGGCGAGGATCCCGCGGGCCTCGGCCGCGGCCTGCCAGGTCGACCCCGAGAACAGGATCGTGGCCGGGACGAGATCGCCGTCGGGCCGGTCCTGCCAGCGGTACAGCCCGTCGATCACGCCACGCCCGACGTCGGCCGACCGGTCGGGGTCGAGCGGTGGCATCGGGTAGTTCTCGTTGTAGAGCGTGAGGTAATAGAACTCGTCGATGTTGTCGCGCAGCATGGCGGTCGTGCCGTGCTCGACGATCGCCGCGACCTCGTAGGCGAACGCCGGGTCGTAGGCGCGGCACACCGGAACGGCCGACGCGAGCAGCAGGCTGTGGCCGTCCTGATGCTGGAGCCCTTCGCCCATGAGGGTGGTGCGGCCGGCCGTGGCGCCGAGGATGAAGCCGCGGGCGCGGGCATCGGCCGCGGCCCAGATCAGGTCGCCGACGCGCTGGAACCCGAACATCGAATAGAAGATGAAGAACGGGAGCATCGGCACGCCGCGGGTGGCGTAGCTCGTCGCCGCAGCGGTCCACGAGGCCATCGCGCCTGCCTCGGTGATGCCCTCCTCCAGGATCGCTCCGTCGGTCGACTCCTTGTAGTTCAGCAGCAGGTGGTGGTCGACCGGCTCGTACTTCTGGCCGACCGAGCTGTAGATGCCGATCTCGGGGAACAGCGAGTCCATGCCGAACGTGCGGGCCTCGTCGGGCACGATCGGCACGATGCGCCGCCCGATCGCCGCGTCGCGGGTGAGGCCTCGCAGCAGGCGTACGAAGGCCATCGTCGTCGACACCGGCTGCGTGCCCGACCCGGTGCGCAGGTCGTCGAAGACGGCCGGGTCGGGTAGTTCGATCGCTCGGCGCACGGTGACCTGTCGCTTCGGGAGCGATCCGCCCAGTGCGCGCCGTCGCGCGTGCACATAGTCGTGTTCCGGCGTCCCTTCGGCGAAGCGCACGAAGGGCGGCTCGTGCCCGTCGAGCGCCTCATCGGGGATCAGACCGCCCAGTTGCAGTCGGTCACGCAGCTCGCGAATCTGCGCGGCGTTCATCTTCTTGATCTGGTGGGTCGAGTTGCGTCCGGCGACCTGCTCGCCGAGGGTCCATCCCTTGATGGTCTTGGCGAGGATCACGGTCGGCCGTCCCGTCGACCCGTGTGTCGCCCGGTGGTAGGCCGCGTACAGCTTGCGGTAGTCGTGGCCGCCGCGGCGCAGCTGCGAGATGTCGTCGTCGCTCAGGTGTTCCACTAGTTGGCGCAACCGCGGGTCGGGGCCGAAGAAGCGCTCTCGCGCATACGAGCCGGGCTCCACGGCGTAGCGCTGGAACTCGCCGTCGACCGTTGCGTTCATCTTGTCGACGAGCGCGCCGTCGCGGTCGGCTTCGAGCAGCGGGTCCCAGTCGTGGCCCCACACCACCTTGATCACGTCCCATCCGGCGCCGCGGAAGACGCCCTCGAGTTCCTGGATGATCTTGCCGTTGCCGCGCACGGGGCCGTCGAGGCGCTGGAGGTTGCAGTTGACGACCCACGTGAGGTTGTCGAGCCGCTCGCGGCCGGCCAGCGCGATGGCGCCGAGCGTTTCGGGCTCGTCAGTTTCGCCGTCGCCGACGAAGCACCACACTCGCGATTGGTCGGTCGCGTCGATCCGGCGGTTGTGCAGGTAGCGGTTGAACCGAGCGTGGTAGATCGAGTTGATCGGGCCCAGGCCCATCGACACGGTCGGGAATTCCCAGAAGTCGGGCATCAGCCGCGGATGCGGATACGACGGCAGGCCACCCCCGGCGATCTCGCGGCGGAACCCGTCGAGCTGCGCCTCGTCGAGGCGACCCTCCACGAACGCCCGTGCGTAGATGCCGGGGGCGGCATGGCCTTGGATGTACAGGTGGTCGCCGGCGTTGCCGTTGTCCTTGCCCGCGAAGAAGTGGTTGAAGCCCACGTCGTAGAGCGCGGCCGAACTCGCGAACGTCGACAGGTGGCCGCCGATGCCCTCGGCGCGGTGATTCGCGCGCACCACCATCGCCACGGCGTTCCAGCGGATGACGGCCCGGATTCGGCGCTCGATCGTTTCGTCACCGGGGAACCACGGCTCCTCGTGACGCGGGATGGTGTTGATGTACGGCGTGACGAGCAGGCCCGAGTTGTCGATGCCGAGATCCTGGGCCCGGTCCTCCAGACGGGCGAGCAGGAACGACGCTCGTGCCCGCCCCCGCTGCTGGGCGACCGACTCGAACGAGTCGATCCACTCGGCGGTCTCGTCGGGGTCGACGTCGGGGATCTGGCCGAGAAAGCCGTCGGTCATGCGTGGCGCTCCTTGTCCGTCCGGGCGACCCCGTGGCGGCGGCGCGACGCCGTGCACGTGGTGGTCGAGCCTATTGGCGCACCGGGTCGATGTGGCGGGCGCGGTGCCGGTAGCGTCCCGCAGCCATGGGACGGATCGTGTTCACCGATGGTGCGTGTTCGGGTAACCCCGGTCCGGGCGGCTGGGCCTGGGCGCTGGGGGCCGACGATTTCGCGGCCGGCTACGACCCGGCCACGACGAACCAGCGCATGGAGATCACCGCCGCGTTCCGTGCGGTGCAGGCGCTCGACGGGCCGCTGGAGATCCGGAGCGACTCGACCTACGTCGTGAACTGCTTCAACCAGCATTGGTGGCGCGGCTGGCACGCGCGCGGCTGGACCAACTCGCAGCGCAAGCCGGTCGCCAACCGCGACCTGTGGGAGCCGTTCATCGACCTCGTGCGGGCGCGGGGCGACGTGACCTTCACCTGGGTGAAGGGCCACTCGGGGAACCCGATGAACGATCTGGTCGATCGGCTCGCCGTCGCGGCCGTCACCAACCGGGCTCCGTCCTCGGGCGGAGTGGGCGGCGCGGCCTGACTCAGGAGTCGACGTTCGGCTGATGCAACAGCCGGAGCGTGGCGTAGGCCTCGTTGATCCGCTTCGTTTCGAGTTCCGCCTGGCGGACGATGTCGGCGGACTGCTCGACGAAGCGGTCGGGGTGGAACTCCTTCGCGAGGCGCCGGTGCGCGGCGACGATCTTGGGCCACGGGTCTTCGCGGGACACACGTAGAACCGAGTAGGGGTCGTCGGGAGTGGCTTCGTCGTCGGGCACGTCCTCGAAGAGCGACTCGTACGTGTAGTACTCGGCAAACCCGCTGCGTGACTGCGGTACCTCTTCGGCCACGGCGTGCCGGCGCACGAACGCCGTTCCCACGAACGCAACCTCGGGCTGCGCGCCGACGGGTCGATCCTCGAGTCGCGGCAGGCGCACCCGTCCGCCGGGAAAGGTTGGTTGGCGCCGGGGGGCGTGGAACGCGGCGGGAGGGGAATCGGCGTTCCTCTCCTCGATGCGTTGCTCGGTCGGCTCCATGCGAGTTGTATCGGCAGATGCCCGACGAATCTTCAGCGATTCGGTGTGCAACGCCATCAGGGCCCGCATTTCCTTGACCGAACGGTCAACACGTAGTCTGCGCGGATGGACATCTCCGGAGCATCAGCAATCGTCACCGGCGGCGCCTCGGGCCTCGGCGAGGCCACCGCGCGGCTGCTCGCCGAACGTGGCGCCAAGGTCGTCGTCATGGACCTCGACCGCCAGCAGGAGCGCGGCGACGCGCTCGCCAAGGAAATCGGCGGCTTGTTCGCCCCGGCCGACGTCACCGACGCCGAGCAGGTGCAGGCAGCGGTCGCCGCTGCCGGCGAGATGGGGCCGCTCAAGGCGCTCGTCAACTGCGCCGGTATCGGCTGGGCCACCCGCACCATCGGCAAGAACGGCGAGCCGCACGACCTCGAGATCTTCAAGCGAGTGATCGACATCAACCTCGTCGGCACGTTCAACTGCATCCGCCTCGCGGCCTCGGCGATGAACTCCAACGAGGGCGACGAGGACGGCCAGAAGGGCGCGATCGTCAACACCGCGTCGGTCGCCGCGTACGACGGCCAGATCGGGCAGGCGGCCTACTCGGCGTCGAAGGGCGGCGTGGTGGGCATGACCCTCACGGTCGCCCGCGACCTTGCCGCCGCCGGCATTCGGGTCAACACGATCGCCCCGGGCCTGATCGACACCCCGATCTACGGCGAGGGCCCCGCGTCCGAGGCGTTCAAGTCGGCGCTCGGTCAGTCGGTGCTGTTCCCGCACCGCCTCGGCCGCTCGGAGGAGTTCGCCTCGCTGGCGCTCGAGCTGATCACCAACAACTACATGAACGCGCAGGACATCCGCCTCGACGGCGGCATCCGCATGCCTCCGAAGTCCTGAGCCTCGTTTCGATTCCGGCGTTGCCGGGCGAGACCATTCGCCGAACGGGCGTCACGCGTTGCGTGACGCCCGTTTGCCGATCCAGGTGGGATGGTCGGCCATCGCGAGCAGGTGATCGTCGCCCGAGCTGTCGCCGTACGCCCACAGCTCGGCGCCGGTCAGGTCGCGCTCGGCGAGCCACGACCGAAGCCGCCGCTCCTTCTCGGCCGCACGCACGTTGCGCCCCACCAGCTCGCCGGTGACGTGGCCGGTTGCATCGGCATCCATCTCGACGCCGATCACGTGGTCGAACCCGAGGCCGTCGGCGACCGGCCGCAGGTAGTACACCATCGAGGCGCTCACCATCACGAGGGAGTGCCGCGAGTCGCGATGCCAGCGGACCCGTTCGAGCGTTGCGTCGCGGAACCCCTTGGGCAGCCGCTGAGCGTACGACCGGCCGGCGTCGTGGAGCTCGTCGATGTGACGGCCGCGCAGCACTCGGCCGAGCACCCGTTCCTTGGCCGCATCGCGTTCGTCGTCGTCGCCTCGCACGCCGCGGAGCAGCCCGGGCGATTCGGCGCCGAGCGCCGCGGCGACGCGCAATGGGCCACCCACGTGCAGGAGGAACCCGAGCAGCGTGTCGCGCTGGCTGATCGTTCCGTCGAAGTCGAACGCCGCGACGCCCGACGCCGCCCCGTCGCTCACAGTGCGTTCGATCGGTGGCTCAGGAACGCTTCGAGGCGCTCGAGGGTCCGTTCCATGTTGGGAACGTGGCGACGTGGATACCCGGCGAGCTCGATGCCCTTGGGCGCTCGCGACGTCGACCAGTCGAAGGTCTCGGTGACCTCGGTGCCGCCGTCGACCGGGCGCAGTTCGTAGCGCCAACGGTGGCCGCCGAGGTGACGCCATGCGATCAGGCGGTCCTGTTCGAACTCCACGACCTCGTTCGAGATGCGGTACGGCACCCCCATCCGCATGCCCATCGAGAACTTCGAGCCGAGCCGAAGCTGCCGTTCGTTGGAGTGTGCGCCCTGCACCGTGCCTGATCCGTCGATGACGGCGTGCAGCGACGGGTCGGACAACACGGCGAAGATCGCGGCGGGGGTGGCAGCGATCGTTCGTGACACGGAGACCTGACGAGTGCTCATGTCCACATCATCGCAGCATCGACGACAACGCCGAAGCGAGGTCGTCGTGGCCGAACCGGAACCCGGCCCGAAGGAGCACCGCCGGCTCGACGCGCTGCCCGCCGAGCAGGAGCGCGTCGGCCAACTCGCGCCCGAACAGCGCCCGGGGCCCGATCATCGGCAGGATCGTGGTGGGGCGATGCAGCACCGACCCCAACGTGGCGGCGAACTCGGCGTTGGTGACCGGTGAGGGCGCGGTCAGGTTCACCGGACCCGAGATCGTCGATCCGAGCAGAAAGGCGATGGCGCTCACCTCGTCGTCGAGCGTGATCCAGCTCTGGTACTGACGGCCGGAACCCGCTCGCCCGCCGAGGCCGAGGCGGAACGCAGGCAGTTGGCGGGCGAGCGCACCGCCCCGGGTCGACAACACGATGCCGGTGCGGATGATCGCCGTGCGGATGCCGGCCTCGGGTGCCGCCGCGGTGGCGGATTCCCAGTCGGCGCAGAGCCGTGCCAGAAAGTCGTGGCCGGGCGGCGAGGACTCGTCGACCACGTCGTCGCCGGTGTTGCCGTAGTACCCGATCGCGCTCGCGGAGATGAACGCGCCCGGGGGCCGTCGACACGAGGCGAGCGCTTCGGCGACAAGCCCGGTGCCAACGATGCGGCTCGAACGGAGCCGCTGCTTCTGCGCTGCGGTCCAGCGACGCTCGCCGATCCCCTCCCCGGCGAGGTGCACGACGGCGTCGAGTCCCTCGAAGGCTCCGGTGTCGATCCGTGAGTTCTCGGGATCCCATCGGATCTCGTCGTCTGAGGCCCGTTCCCGGCGCTCCCCTCGAACGACGCGCACGACACGATGTCCCTCGCGGGTGAGGTGGTCGCGGAGCGCGGAGCCGATCAGCCCGCTTGAACCGGTGACGGCGACATCCATGGTGGTGTCAACGGTTCTGGTAGCGGGCGCATTCCGGGCCGGAAGCGGACCCTGCTGAACTGAGCGTGATGACGCCTCCTCGAGTGGTGTTGGGGTGTTGGGGAGCGAGTCGGCGGAGTCCAACCGGATAGCATCCGCGGAATGACCGAGCCCGCCGTTTCCGAGGAGTTGGTGAACGGCGCACCGGATTCCGCTCGGATGGTTGGGCGTTCAGAAGGGTCTGTGGGAGATCGGGCCGAGGTCCCTCGAACATCCACATTCAGTCGCCGGCTCCTGCAGATCTGCGCGGCCTCGTTCGCACTGCGACTGTCGTACGTGCTGTTGGTGACGAAGAGCGCGCCGCTCGCCGGAGATGCGCTGTACTACTCGGCGCAAGGCCAAGCGATCGCTGCTGGCAGGGGGTTCGCTCACCCGTTCTACTTCGCGGGCACGATGCCGGCGGCGGACCATCCTCCCCTTGCCGCGATCGTCATGGCCCTGGGTCCGCTGATCGTGGGTAGCAAGTCCATGGTGTTCGGGATGCCGCTGTTCGTATTCGTCCAACGTCTCACGCTGGTCTTGATCGGCACGGCAACGGTCGCTGTGGTCGGGGCTACGGCTCGACGAACAATGTCAGTTCCGGCATCGGGCGAGCTCGATCGGGATCAGGAGTCGATCAGCGGAAGGGCGGCACAACGTGATGCTGGACCGGTCGCGGATCGCGTGGGTCTCCTTGCCGCCTGTTTTGCCGCAGTAAGCCCGTCGCTCTGGGTGAACGACGGCATCTTGATGTCGGAGTCGGTTGCGGCGCTGGCCTTGGCTGCTGTCCTCTGGGTCGCGCTGGTCGCGTGGGGTCGCCCGGGAATTCGTCAATGGGCGATGTTGGGAGGCGCGATTGGCCTCGCTGCGCTCGCCCGTGCCGAGTCGGTATCGCTCCTTGCTGTGCTCGCCGCACCCATGGTGCTGTTGCGCCACCGGGGCAGCGCTCGAAAGATCCTGTTCTCGGGCGTTTCCGCGGCAATCGCATGTCTTCTGGTGTGCGCTACGTGGTTGATCCCCAACGCGATCCGATTCGAGGAACGAGCGTTGTTCTCGACAAGCGACGGCCTGCTGTGGCTCGGCGCCAACTGTCCCGATACCTACAGCGGTGATTGGCGAGGATTCTGGACGCTGGGGTGTCTTCGTCACTTCGATACCGACGGGAACGGTAGGAACGATGAGGAGGACCTCCATTCATGGTCGCCATTCGACAGGGCGACGGAGGACCAATCGCAGATCTCACGCCGATATCAAGCCGCAGCATTTCAGTTCATCGGCGGCCACAAGCGTGCGTTCGTAAAGCTCAGTGTCGTTCGGGTGGCACGCACGTGGGGGATCTGGCGTCCAGATCAGATGGCGGAGTACAACCGAGGCGAGGGGCGATCGCTCGCGGTGTCGTGGATGGCTTGGGCCGACCACATCATCATGATGCCGTTGGCAGCTGTGGGGCTGGTGGCATTGCGCCGAGCCGGTCGTCCGACGTGGCCCTTCGTGGCTCAGGGTATTGCGGTAACCCTGATTTCGGCGCTCGTCTACGGGCTGGCCCGATTCCGTCTCGGTTGGGACGTGGCAGCATGCATCCTGGCGGCGATCGGCGTCGATCGGTCGCTCCGGCGATTCAGCACTCGGGTGGGCGCTTCCCGTGAGTGAGCCCAAACGAGGTAGACGTGTCCGGGGCCTGGCTCCGTACTGGTTCGTAGCGCCGCTCGTTGTAGCGGCCTTTGTCTCGTTCGGGCGTTCCTGGACCCCTATCGGAGACCTGGCGTTGGTCGACCTCAAGCTCCGCCACTTGTTGTCCCACCCGCCCCTCGTCGGTCCCTATTCCCGCTTCGGTTGGAGCCATCCTGGCCCGGCGATGTATTGGATCCTGTGGCTGCCGTGGCGCATCGTCGGTGGTGGTCCGAGGGGCCTGCTCTTCTCGACGCTCCTCTGGCACGCCGGTGCCAGCACAGTGTCGTTGTGGCTCGCCCGAAGGTGCGGCGGGATTCGTCTGATGATCGTTTCGGCCGTCGTTCTGGTGGCCACAACGGTGGTGAACCAGCCCGACGCACTGGTTCAGCCATGGAACCCGTATCTGAACTTCACCCTTGTCCCGGGTTTGATGTGTGCCGTCGTCCTTGCAGCACGAATCGACCGTGTCGGCTGGGTTTGGTTCGCCGTGATCGGCTCCGTGATGGCGCAGAATCATCTCGGCCTGCTGCCTCCGGTGCTGACGCTCGTGGGGGTCGTGGCTGCGTGCACGCTCGTTCGGTGGTGGAGGTCGGACGACCGCAGCGCCCGCTGGCGAGGTGACGGCGTGACCCTCGCGCTGGTCGGCGGAACCGGGGTCGTGCTCTGGCTTCTCCCGATCGTCGAGCAAATCCTTCACGCGCCCGGGAATCTCTCCCTTCTCTGGCGGTTCGCCTCCGGCTCGGAGGCCCGTCTCGGCATCGCCGGAGCGGCTCGAATCATCGGTCGTCAGTTGGGCCTGACTCCGCCGTGGCTGGGGTTCCGGACGCCGCTCGACCAGTTCGTCGGCGGCATCGACGTCAGCTTGGGGGGCTGGCGGACATGGCCGGTGCTGCTGGTGCTTCCCATCCTCGCGTTGATGAGGGCCGCCCGGAGTCGACGGTGGCCTGACCTTGAGATCGTGGCGCTGTTCACGATGACGATTCTGGTCGGCTTCGCTTCGGTGGTTGGCGTGTCCGGGCCCGCCCACGAGTACCTCGTGGCCTGGGTTTCACTGGCGTGCGCGATGCTCGTCGGATTCTCTCTCGTGACGCTGGTCCTTCCGGTGTTAGGCCAACGTGCCAGTGTCGGGGGACGTTCGTTGCGCGCGGCTCGTCTGGTTCTTGCATTTGCCGGCGGATCGCTCGCCGTCTCCACTGTGATTGCGCCGAACCCGTACTTGCACCTCGCTCCGGCCGCTCGGGAGCTCGATGAGCAACTGGCCCGCCGATATGACTCAGCCGCACCCACCCTCAACTTCGTTGAGGTGACGGACTTCGATGCCTTGTCCGTGCTGTCAGCCCTCGTCGATACCGCTGAGCGTCGGGGATGGACGGTTCATGTCCCGAGTGAGTATGCGAAGGTCGGTTTCGACGGTAAGTGGACGGAGGTCGACCGTGATCCCCGACATGAACAGCTCACGCTTGCGTCGGGGATCGCGGCGCGACGTCTCCTTGAGGACCCGACGCTGGAGCGGATCGCCTACTACCAGCCGTTCTCCGAAGGCACGCGGCGCCGGATCTGGGAGCTGTCCCGGAGTCTCGAGCAGCTCCGCGGAATCGAAAGTCCGAGCGAGGAGGAGGTGCTCGGGGGTTTCTACAAATCGGTGGAACTCGCTCGATTGCAGAACGCCAAGGCTGATGTCTCGATCTTCCGCCGTCGATGACCGATTGAACACGTGACCTGATCGATCGCGACGTATCGCGTGCTGTCATTGTCGATCGTCAACGCGGCACGCTAATGGGAATTCAACACCCGGCGCTCTAGTAGCCCCAACTCTTCACGGGGTGATTTGGGGGTAACCAGTCAGGTGTGATCGCGCGGTGTGTGGTGGTCCACCACGGTCCGCGCGACTGGTGGTAGACCGTGTGTCGTGGACGACGCGGAGCGGATCGGGGTGTTGGAAGCCCGTAACGCTGTCGCCGTGTTGGAAGCCGAGAACGCTGCGTTGCGGGCACGCGTCGGCGAGTTGAACACCCAGGTCGAGTCGCTGATCGCCAAGATCGCGACGCTGGAAAAGGTGTTGGGCCTGAACTCGTCGAACTCGTCGAAACCACCGTCGTCTGACAGTTCAACGCAACGAAACAAGCGGACACCGAACGCGAACCGGGCTGCACGCCGCGCCAAAGGCCGCCCGCAGGGCAAACAGCCGGGAACGACGGGTGAAACGTTGCGTCAGATCACCGATCCCGACGAGGTTGTCGCCCACCAGCCCGAAACGTGTCGGCGATGCGAAGCATCGTTGGGCGCAGCGACGGTGAGCGGCGAGGTTGTCCGGCAGGTGTTCGACATCGCAGCACCAGCAGTGGTTGTGGTCGAGCATCGTGCCCAACGGCGCCGCTGCACGTGCGGGTGTGAGACCAGAGCAGGGTTCCCGCCCGAAGCGTCCGCGCCTGCGGTGTACGGGCCGTCGATCAAAGCTCACGCCCTGTATCTGATGTGCGCCCAACACATCCCGCGGGACCGATGCGCCCAGACGATCCATGACCTGTTCGGGGTGAACGTGTCGACCGGCACGCTCGACAACTGGCTGACCGAAGCCGCTGAGGCGTTGGTGATGTTCATCGCTGCGCTCACCGTGCAACTTCGCGCCGCTGGTCATGTGCACGCCGATGAGACACCGGTGCGTTCCGGTAGGACCCAACTGTGGGTCCATGTCACCTGCACCGCCTGGTTGACGTTGCTCCACGTCGGGCGTCGCAACAAGGCGACCGTTGAAGCGGGTCCGCTCGGCGACTACCACGGCACGATCGTTCATGACCGTCTCGCCATGTACTTCGGGTACGGCGGCGGTCACGTGTTGTGTAACGCCCACGTTTTGCGGTCGCTTCACGCCTTGTTGTCGTCTCGAACCCACCGAGAGTGGGCCCGCGGGTTCATCGAGTTGATCTGTGACACGAAGACTCGTGCCGATACGGCGCGGGTCGGGGGACGGGGTGCGCTCGGTGCCCGCGAGCGAAGACGGATCTGTCGCCGTTGGAACGATCTCTGTGACCAAGCCGATGTTGCCGCGCCGGGCGTGTACCTGTACGGGCTCGACAAAGACGCGTACCTGCTCGCGCGGGCACTCCGTGTGCATCGCGACGACCTGTTGGCGTACACCGCGGATCTCACGTTGCCGTTTGACAACAACCTGGCTGAACGTGATCTCCGGATGATCAAGCTTCAAGCCAAGATCTCCGGCGAGTTCCGCAGCCAGACCGGAGCGGCGCGCTTCGCTGCGATCCGCAGCTACATCGGTACCAGCCGCAAACAAGGCCAGAACATCCACACGCACCTCCGTGACCTCTTCACCCCGACCGGCGCCTGGATCCCCACCCCCGCCTACTGACCTGACTGGTTACATTTGGGGTGAGCATCGAGGCCGATTTCGGCTTCAGCCGGGTGGCCGGGCCGGGTTTGGGGTCGGCTGGCGGGTGTTGGAGGGGTCAGCGAGGCCCTGTCTGTCAGGGTGGGGTGAGACACCGCGTTGAGCGGTTGTGACTCCTCCAGGGCGAGAAACGGACCCGAAATCTGATGACGTTGACGACTGCAGATCTGGTTGACCGCGCCCAAAATGGGCGGGTGGATGAGATCGACCCTGCCGCCAGACCGAAGCGCCGCACGTTCACCGCGGCCGAGAAGCACGCGCATCTCGATGCGTACGATGCCCTGGCGAAGGGCAGCGAGAAACGTGGCGCGTACCTGCGCCGCGAAGGCCTGTACTCGTCGCATCTCGCCGAGTGGCGCAAACAACGCGACCGGGCCGGGACGACACCGCCGGCGGGGCGGGTGAAGCGGACCGCCGAACAGGTTGAACTGGACCGGCTCCGACGGCGCAACGCTCGGTTGGAGGCCGAGCTCGAGCGCACCAAGTTGGCGTTGGAGATCACGGGAAAAGCACACGCGCTCTTGGGGCTCATCTCCGAGAGCGCGGACACCGAGCCGAGGTCGACCAAGTGATCGACGACCACTTCGACGAACTCGCGAAACAGACATGCGTCCGCCGGGCTGCCGCCTTGTTGGGTCGGCCCCGTGCCACCCACTATCGGCGGCACCAGCCCCCGAAACTAGGCCCGCCCGTCCCACGCCCGGCGCCGGCCAACGCGCTCACCGAGACCGAACGTCAACACGTGTTGGCGGTGTTGCGGTCGCCCGAATACAGCGATCTGGCACCTGCCCAGGTGTGGGCCCGACTCCTCGATGACGGCGTCTACCTGTGCTCGATCGCCACGATGTACCGGCTGTTGGCCGTCGCGGGCGAGAACCGCGAACGGCGCCGTCAACGCACCCACCCCGCGAAGAAGAAACCCGAGCTGATCGCCCGAGGCCCCAACGAGGTGTGGAGTTGGGATATCACGAAGCTTCGCGGTCCGACCCGCGGCGTCTACTACGAGTTGTTCGTGATCATCGACATCTACTCCCGCTACGTCGTCGCCTGGTGCATCGCACCCGCCGAGACCGGCGAACTCGCCAAAGAGTTCATCGACGCTGCCATCCAGAGTCAGGGCGTGGCCCGAAACCAGCTCACGCTTCACGCCGACCGCGGCACCTCGATGACCTCGAAACCCGTCGCGCAGCTCCTCGTCGACCTCGGCGTCGCCCGCTCACATTCGCGGCCTCACGTGTCCAACGACAACCCCTACAGCGAAGCCGCGTTCAAGACCCTCAAGTACTGCCCGGCGTTCCCCACCAACTTCGGGTCGATCCACGACGCCCGAGCGTTCTGCGAGACGTTCTTCGCCTACTACAACCACGAACACCGCCACTCCGGCATCGCACTCCACACCCCCGCGTCGGTGCACTACGGCACCTCCACCGAAATCAGCGCCCAACGAGCCGCGACCCTCGACGCCGCCTACGCCGCCAACCCCGACCGGTTCCGCGGCCGACGGCCCGCCCCGCCCAAGCTCCCTACCGTCGCCTGGATCAACGACCCATCGCGCGAAGCGCTCATACAGAACAACTAACCGAAAACTGTCTCAAACTCCTTGACAGGTTCCGAGG